>ERZ1740058.71-NODE-71-length-83614-cov-6.599828_pt1 | contig 83614 bp, 65 predicted proteins | sample MGYA00581745_ERZ1740058 | MGnify/ENA primary metagenome ERZ1740058 (study PRJEB43018, sample SAMN04849742) | marine metagenome | isolation source: floating plastic debris | place: Pacific Ocean | collected 2008-08-30 | study: EMG produced TPA metagenomics assembly...
ACTCGGCCTGAGTACCGGGGCGGATGAAGAATTGCATCTCCATCTGCTCAAACTCTCGCATCCGGAAGATAAACTGTCGGGCGACAATCTCATTTCGAAAGGCTTTACCGATCTGGGCAATTCCGAAAGGAACTTTCTGTCGGGCGGTTTTCTGCACATTTAAAAAGTTGACAAAGATTCCCTGAGCGGTTTCAGGTCGCAGATAGATTTTGCTAGAATCTTCGGCTACTGAACCTACCTGAGTAGAAAACATCAAGTTGAATTGTCTCACCTCCGTCCAATTAGTAGTGCCCGATTCGGGACAAGTGATGTCGTATTCTACAATTAGGTCGCGTACTCCAGCTAAGTCTTCAGCTTCCAGCAACTCGTTCATCCGCTTAATTAATAACTCTGCTTTCTCAACTTCTTCCGCTTTTCTCAACTCCTCTGCCTTATCCTCAATCAGCGTATCGGCCCGGTAGCGTTTGTTAGAATCCTTGTTGTCGATCATGGGATCGTTGAAGCTGTCGACGTGCCCAGAGGCTTTCCAGGTTTGGGGCTGCATAAAGATAGCGGCGTCCAGCCCGACAATGTTATCGTTCAGGCGGGTCATCGCCTGCCACCAGAATTGCTTCAAATTATTTTTAAGCTCTACGCCGTAGGGACCGTAGTCGTACACGGCTTGCAGACCATCGTAAATTTCACTGGAAGGGTACACAAAACCGTACTCTTTCGCGTGGGCGATTACTTGCTTGAGCGAACTTTCGGGCTCGTGTGGAGCTGCTTCTTTGGATTTATTCTTTGCCATAACCGCAAAGATAGAAAAGCCCTCCTCGGATTTACAACGAAAGGTCTGAATTATTGACCGCTATCAGTATGTCAGAAGGGAGAAAACGAAAAGAGGTTGGCTAGTATTTTTTATCAAAATTTACTTTGGCATATACGTCAGTCAGCGATAAGGTTAGATCGAGGACAGGAACCTGTATGTTACTTTCTAACCCACTGGCTTCGGTTAGTTTCCACACATCTTGGGCTGAGCTGCGGGAAAACACTTCGATGTGAGGTTTTTCTTGAGAAACTAGTACGTATTCACGCAGACTTTCTATGGTTCGGTAAGCTTCAAATTTATCACCACGGTCACGAGCTTCGGTACTCTCCGATAGAACCTCCACAATCGTCAAAGGGTTGGTGATAATATCTCGTCGCTCGTCCGTCACAGCAGGATTGCCTTTAATTACAACCACATCAGGATATACATAGCTGGTAAGGCTAGGGATAAAAACTCTTAGATCACTACCAAATACACTGAACTCTTCCCGCTCATCTTCCAGGATATTTCCTAACAGACGGATTAATTTGCTAACAATAAAATTATGGGGGATACTGGCTCCAGACATAGATATAACTGTTCCGTCATGATATTCATGCTTTTCCTCGCTTCGGCGTTCCTGCTCCAGGTAGGCCTCAGTCGTGATTTTAGGTGGGGCTAGAGTTTCCATCGTCATGTCACTTTTTCTCTCAATATAGAAACGTAAAAAAATAGTTTATGTCCATTCTACCTGCCTCTTATCGTAAGTCACCGACTTTTCAGGGTAAGTGGCTAATATCAATGTCATCATGTAGTCCCAACGTTGCTGGGCATTGAGTACTAGGTAGGCAAGTCCATCCTCCGTTTCTGGACCTATATTTGGATTCCAAGAGATATTTCGCTCCGATCTTTTAGCCATTGCTTCTAGGTTTCATCCTCTATGTAGTAAATCGTACGATTCATCGCAGGTGTACTCGAGTGTTGTGGTATTTACATGTTGGTATAGTCATGTATCACCTAGTTACTTAAACACATAAGTACCTCAATACTCAAACACTGTAATACTAAAAATCATCCATACTGATCTTCATAGTACTTTTGGTAATTACCAGAAGTAACATTTTCCAGCCACTCTTCGTTGGCGAGGTACCAGTCTACTGTTTTTTCAATGCCTTCTTCAAACTGAAGGGAGGGGTTCCAGCCCAGCTCATTCATAAGCTTATGGGCATCAATGGCGTAGCGCAGATCGTGTCCGGCGCGGTCAGTCACGAAGGTGATAAGTTTCTCAGAAGTTCCTTCGGGACGATCCAGTTTCTTATCCATCACTTGACATAGCAATCGCACAATATCAATATTTTTCCACTCGTTAAAGCCACCAATGTTATAGGTTTCCCCTACTTTCCCGTTGTGGAAAATCGTATCAATCGCTCGGGCATGGTCTTCTACGTAGAGCCAGTCGCGCACGTTCTCGCCCTTACCGTAAATCGGTAGCGGCTTGCTGTGCTTGATGTTATTGATACAAAGTGGAATCAGCTTTTCGGGAAAATGATTAGGACCATAATTGTTGGAACAGTTGCTGATGACGACAGGTAAATCGTAAGTATTGTGGTAGGCTCGCACAAAATGATCGGAGCTAGCTTTGGAAGCTGAATAAGGCGACTTGGGGTCATAAGACGTGGTTTCTACAAAGTAACCACCATCATCCAGCGAACCGTATACTTCGTCGGTTGAGATGTGATAGAACAAGTGATTTTCCAGATCCTCTTTCCATATTTCTTTGGCAGCGTTCAGCAGATTCACCGTTCCGAATACATTAGTGCGGATAAAGGCCATCGGATCTTTGATCGACCGATCTACGTGCGACTCCGCTGCCAAGTGTAGTACCGCATCGGGCTTAATCTCCTGAAATAACTGCTGCATAGCGGCTTCGTCGCTAATATCTCCTTTTACAAAGTGATAATTATCCTTCCCCTCAATATCTTTCAGATTTTCTAGATTACCCGCGTAGGTAAGCGCATCCAGATTGTAAATCTCGTATTCAGGATACTTTGTTACGAACAAACGCACTACGTGCGAACCGATGAACCCGGCTCCGCCAGTGATCAAAATCTTTTTAGTTGTTGCCATAAACCCTATGTTTTTAACGAAATTCTATTCAGTAACTTTTCGCGATTCAGTGCAATAATCGGTATGTTTGACGATATATACTAAAGAGGTTTTACAGAAAATGCAGTGGCTCGTGTAAGATTAAACCCGTAATCTAATAAACTCTCTTTTAGTTACGTATCGTTACGATACTGTACCTACTATGGTTAGCATGAAATACATTTGCCTAAGTATGATTGTCCTTCTGGAAGTAGCAGTGGCCTGCACCTCCGATTATGTTCCTAAACCTAAAGGATACAACCGGATTGATTTACCCGAGCATCGCTACGTCAGCTTGCCCGATACTTTGCCCTATAATTTTGAGTACTCATCCCACGCAACTCCTTATCCCGATACTTCGGTAAACGCCGAACCTTACTGGCTTAACGTCTACTATCCTGAGTATGATGCCAATATTCAGCTTACTTACAAACCGGTGAACCAGAGCGAGGCTATGCTGGAAACGCTGCTGGAAGATTCCTACCAGCTGACTGCCAATCATCAGATCCGGGCAGCTTCTATTGACGAAAATGTACTAGGAACGCCTAGCGGAAAGAAAGCGCTAATTGCTGAGCTAACTGGCGAAGTCCCCAGCCAGTTTCAATTTTACATTACCGACTCTACCAATCACTTTTTGCGGGGAGCGCTCTACTTTAAAACCGCCACCCAAAACGATTCGCTAGCCCCGATCATCGAATTTATTAAAATTGATATGATTCATCTGCTGAATACGTTGGAGTGGGAAGGTGAAGCTACTACCGCCATTGATCTTCGCTAACCATTATGAGTCGGTTCTTCGATACCAAAATTGATTATCTAAAGGGTGTGGGTGAACGCACCGGAAACCTACTGCGCGAGGAACTGAGCATTCATACCTTCGGTGATCTGATTCAGCACTATCCGTTCCGGCACGAAGACCGTTCGCAGTTTCATAAGATAGAAGACATTCGCGAGGACATGCCCTACGTACAGGTGATTGGGCACATTCGTAAAGCCGAGATTATCGGAGCCGGACCGAAGAAGCGGTTGGTAGCCGTATTTGTGGATGATACCGGCGAGTTGGAACTGGTCTGGTTCAAAGGAATTCAGTGGCTATCGGGCAAACTTAAACCCCAGATTGATTACGTGGCTTTCGGTAAACCTAGCCGTTTTGGCCAGAAATTCAATATGGCTCACCCCGAGATGGAATTGCTGGCTAGCATCGACCGCGAAAACGGGCAACTCTTTCCAGTGTACCATACTACCGAAAAACTCAAACGGGGCCGGATTGATAGTCGTACTATCGCTCGCCTGCAAAAGCGCCTACTGGAAAAAGCCTACGAGCACATTCCCGAAACGCTGCCCGCCTCGCTTATTGAACGTTATCGGCTGATGCCCAAGCGGGATGCTCTCCGAAATATTCACTTCCCCGAATCCATCAACTGCCTGGAGAAAGCTACTTTCCGGCTGAAGTTTGAAGAACTGTTCTACGTACAGCTTCGGCTCCTCACACTCAAGCTTGCCCGGATTGATAAGTATCCTGGTCAGGTATTCGGCGATACTAAACTGGTACACGAGTTTTACGAAAGCCACCTACCCTTCGAGTTAACCAACGCCCAAAAACGCGTAATCAAAGAGATTTACGCCGACTTGCATTCCGGCAAGCAAATGAATCGCCTGTTGCAGGGCGACGTGGGTAGCGGGAAAACTATTGTGGCGTTTATCTGTATGCTCATCGCTATCAGTAGTGGTACCCAGGTAGCCCTGATGGCTCCTACCGAAATTTTAGCCGAACAGCACTACCGCAATCTTACCCCCTTTGCCAATGCAATAGGGTTAGAGATTGCGTTGCTGACCGGATCTACCGGAAAACGAGGCCGCCGAATCATCGATGAGATGCTACAAATGGGTACCTTACCGATTCTGGTTGGAACCCACGCCCTGCTGGAAGACCGGGTTCAGTTCAAAAACCTAGGCTTATCCGTAGTAGACGAACAGCACCGCTTCGGGGTAGCCCAACGGGCGAAACTCTGGCACAAAAATGCCGGAAGTGAGTATCCGCACGTACTGGTGATGACTGCCACTCCCATCCCCCGCACGCTGGCCATGACGCTCTACGGCGATCTGGATGTTTCGGTGATTGACGAGTTACCTAAAGGGCGCAAGCCCATCAAAACGTTGCACCGCTTTGAAAATAAACGGCTACATGTGTTCGGGTTTCTGAAGGAGCAAATTCAGGCCGGACGCCAGGTATACATTGTTTATCCACTGATTGAAGAATCGGAGAAATTAGATCTAAAACATCTGGAAGATGGCTACGAGTCTATTCGTCGCGCCTTTCCCGATGTACCCGTAAGTTGCGTACACGGACGTATGAGTGGCTCCGATAAGGACTACGAGATGCATCTGTTTGCTCAGGGCAAAACTAAAATTATGGTGGCTACCACAGTGATTGAAGTCGGCGTGGACGTACCTAATGCTACGGTGATGGTAGTAGAAAATGCCGATCGCTTCGGTTTAGCCCAACTACACCAGTTGCGGGGCCGGGTAGGTCGCGGAGGAGAACAGTCCTACTGCATTCTGATGACCGACTATAAACTCAGCAAAGACAGTAAAGTACGGTTAGAAACGCTGGTACGCACGACTAATGGTTTTGAGATTGCCGAAACTGATTTGAAGCTACGGGGGCCAGGTAACATTGAAGGAACTCAACAGAGCGGCGTATTGGATTTACTGGTGGCCGACTTGAGCAAAGACGGTAAAATTTTGCAGGAGGCCCGCCTTTCGGCCGCTGAAATTCTACAAGATGATCCTGATTTGGTTTCCCTGGAACATGCGCCTATCCGTCAACATATTGATAAAGTGCAGAAAAACACGTTCAACTGGAGCAGAATTAGCTGATTATATAATTATTCTAAATTTTCTTATGGTTTTTTGATAAAAACAAGCCAAAGCTCATTATTAACAAAATGATAATACGTGATGTAAGATTTACGCTCATCTTATAAGATTATCAACAAAAAGAACTAACCATCCGCAGATCATCAACTAAGCCCATACCCTCACTTCTGTTTCCCTATCAGGTTTCCCAAGCTTATTACAGACATCAGTTTAAGATGTACTAAAAATTAAGTATATTGCTTATTCGCAGAATAAAATTCTGGAAAATTTTGCTGTCACATAGATTGTGTTGTGACTTGGCTATGTCCCGAAAAAATAAACTAAGCCAATAAAATAGATTGGCAATAAGCAAATTATAGAAATTTTATTCTGATTTCCAATAAAAAAGCCCACTATCTATTTGTTGAAAGAAAATATTAAAAATTTACATATGAGAAGCTCCCCTCCATCTCTGTACGACTCTACCTTTGAGCACGATGCCTGCGGAATCGGATTTGTCGCTCATTTGCAGGGTAAGAAATCGCACAGTATAGTTGACGATGCTATCATCATGCTTCAGAATATGGAGCATCGGGGCGCCTGTGGTTGTGAGCCGGATACGGGCGACGGAGCAGGTATTTTAGTACAGAAGCCTCATCGCTTCTTTCAGGAAAAAGCTGAATTCGATATTCCGAATTTTGATCAGTATGGAGTAGCGATGATTTTCTTTCCGGCCAATGGCGCTCAGCGCGAGGAGTGTCGCAAGCATTTCGACCGAATTATCGATGAATTAGGATTGGAGCTGATCGGCTACCGTTCGGTACCTACCAATAATCAGAGTCTGGGTCGTTCGGCTAAATTAGTGGAACACCGTATTGAGCAAGCTTTTATCCGCTGGAAAGAAGTTCCTTCGGCTGATCCGATGGCTTTGGAAAGAAGGCTATACGTACTCAAGAATTACGCTTCGCACACTATCCACCGGAAAGTAGCCGATACGGAAGACACCTTCTACATTGCCTCCTGCTCTTACAAAACCATCGTGTATAAAGGGCAGCTTACCACTTTCCAGTTGCGTCCCTACTACCTGGATTTACAACACCCTTCCTTCGACACGGCCCTGGCTCTGGTGCATTCCCGCTTCTCTACCAATACGTTTCCGAAGTGGAAACTGGCTCAGCCCTTTCGGTTTATCGCCCATAATGGTGAGATCAACACTATCCGGGGAAATGTAAACTGGATGCGGTCTAAGGAAGCTCTGCTGAAATCTACCTTGTTTACTGATGAAGAGTTAGAAAAACTGATGCCCATTTGTAATTCGGCTTTCTCTGACTCAGCTAACCTGGATTTGGCGGTACAACTGCTACACATGGGCGGACGCTCGCTGCCCCACGTGATGATGATGCTGATACCGGAAGCCTGGCAAGATAACGACCTGATGGGCGATCCGAAGAAAGCTTTCTACGAGTACTATGCTTCCATGATGGAACCCTGGGATGGCCCGGCTTCTATTTGCTTTACCGATGGTGAATTGGTAGGGGCCACGCTCGACCGTAACGGACTACGCCCATCCCGCTACCTGCTCACCGAAGATGATAAACTAATTATGTCTTCGGAAGCCGGAGCTTTACCAGTTGATGAGTCCAAAGTAACCTTGAAGGGACGGCTGAAGCCCGGCCGAATGTTTGTAGCCGACTTATCCGAAGGCCGTATTATCAGTGACCAGGAAATTAAAGAAAGAATCTGCTCGGAGAAGCCCTACCGTGACTGGCTGAATGAGCATCAGTACTTCTTAGATGAGTTGCCGGAACCACTCCATGTAAACGGACAGGATACGCATTCTTCCGACCAACTTCCTTTGCTAACCCGGCAACTAGCGATGGGGTTCACTACTGAAGATTTGAAGGTGATTTTGGCTCCCATGGTAGATAAATCAAAAGAACCAATCGGTTCTATGGGAGCGGATACTCCGTTGGCCGCCCTTTCCAGTCAAAGCCAGCATATTGCTAACTACTTCAAGCAGCTTTTTGCCCAGGTCAGTAACCCGCCTATTGATCCCATTCGAGAAAAACTGGTGATGTCGCTGTTCACTAGCCTGGGAAGCACCAAGAACATCCTGAACGAAACACCCGAGCACTGCCAGCAAATTAAACTGAAGCAGCCGGTTCTCACTAACGAACAGCTTAAACGCATTAAGTATCTACAGCATCCGGCGTTCACTGTACAGGTACTAAAGGCGGTATTCCCAGCTACTGGCGAAACCGGAGCATTAGAGCAGGCGATGGAAAAGCTGTCCACCGAAGCCGAACAAGCAGTATGTAACGGAGCAAATATTTTAGTCATTTCTGACCGAGCATTCAACGAAGATCAGGCACCTATTCCTTCTCTGATGGCAACTGGAGCTGTACATCACCACCTCATTCGTAGTGGGTTGCGGGCCAAGACCAGTCTGGTAGTAGAAGCGGGTGATGTACGTGAAACGCATCATTTAGCTACGCTAATCGGCTACGGTGCCCACGCTATCAACCCCTACCTGGCATTTGCCAGCATCGCCGACTTGCAGCAACGCGGCCTGATCCATAACGACAAACCGCTCGAGAAACTGAACAAACGTTTTATTAAAGCGGTAAATGCTGGATTGCTAAAGATTTTCTCTAAAATGGGAATCTCTACTATCCAGTCGTACCACGGAGCGCAAAGCTTTGAAGCTTTGGGTATTAGTCAGTTCGTAATAGATAAGTGCTTTGCCGGTACGGTGACCCGTATTGGTGGGGTGGAATTTGATGACCTGGCGGAAGAGGTCCTGGTGCGCCACCGCTTGGCGTTCCCTCAGGAGGCACTGGAAACCACCAGGCTGGAAGTCGGTGGTGTCTACCAATGGAAGCGCCGGGGTGAATATCATATGCTGAACCCACAAACCATTCATCTACTTCAGCAGGCTACCCGAAAAAATGATTACAAACTATATAAGCAGTACGCCGAAATCATCAATCAGCGTTCGGGACAACTGGCTACACTCCGGGGGTTAATGCAATTTAAAAAGCGAAACTCCATTCCACTGGGGGAGGTAGAATCTAAAGAAAGCATCTTCAAGCGCTTTGCGACTGGAGCGATGTCGTTCGGTTCGCTATCGCACGAGGCTCATTCTACTTTGGCCATTGCTATGAATCGGATTGGCGGCAAAAGCAATAGCGGCGAAGGAGGAGAAGATGAAATTCGCTTTGAACGCAAGCCCAACGGCGATTGGGAGCGATCTGCCATCAAACAAGTGGCTTCGGGGCGTTTTGGGGTTACTAGTAACTACTTAACGAATGCCAACGAGCTTCAAATTAAAATGGCGCAGGGAGCCAAGCCCGGCGAGGGTGGACAATTGCCTGGCCATAAGGTAGACGACTGGATTGGACGGGTGCGAAACGCTACTCCCGGAGTAGGACTGATCTCTCCCCCGCCCCACCACGACATTTACTCTATCGAAGATTTAGCCCAGTTGATCTACGACCTGAAGAACGCCAATCGCGAAGCGCGGATCAATGTAAAGCTGGTAGCCTCAGCCGGAGTCGGTACTATTGCAGCCGGGGTAGCTAAAGCTCACGCCGATGTAGTACTTATCTCTGGTCACGACGGTGGAACAGGAGCATCACCTTTGAGTTCAGTACGCCACGCCGGAGTTGCCTGGGAACTAGGTCTGTCCGAAACCCATCAAACCCTGGTAAAGAATAATCTGCGCAGCCGCATTACAGTGCAGACTGACGGTCAGATTAAGACCGGACGCGATATTGCTATTGCTATTTTGCTGGGTGCTGAGGAATTTGGAGTTTCTACCGCCGCGCTAGTCACCGAAGGCTGCATCATGATGCGCAAGTGCCATTTGAATACCTGTCCGGTAGGCGTAGCTACGCAAGATCCCGAGCTACGAGCGCTGTTTAGCGGAAAACCAGAGCATGTTATCAACCTGTTTACCTTCCTGGCCGAAGATCTACGGGAAATTATGGCTGAGTTAGGCTTCCGTACTGTAAACGAGATGATTGGGCAGGTAGACGTACTGGAGAAGCGCGACGATGTGAACCACTGGAAAGCCAAGAAAATTGACCTATCCCGAATTCTTTACAAGCCGGAAACCAGGCCCAACGTAGGTATCTACAAGCAACAGGAGCAAGATCACGGCATTGATGAGGTACTGGATTGGGATTTGATTGAGGCCGCTCTGCCCGCGTTGGAAGAATTAGAACCGGTGAAGAATGATTTTCGCCTAATCAATACTAACCGTTCGGTAGGGACCATGCTCTCTAATGAGGTTTCCAAGAAGTTCGGTAGCCCGGGGTTACCCCCCGGCACCATTCATTTTACCTTTAAAGGCTCGGCCGGACAAAGCTTTGCGGCCTTTACTACTAAGGGTATCCGGTTTGAACTGGAAGGTGAAGCCAACGATTATTTTGGCAAAGGTTTATCGGGCAGCGAGCTGATCATATACCCTCACCGTGAGTCAAAGTACGTACCCGAAGAAAACATGATTATCGGTAACGTAGCCTTCTATGGGGCCACTTCTGGCGAAGCCTACATCCGAGGTCAGGCTGGTGAACGCTTCTGCGTTCGCAACTCCGGGGTGAAGGCTGTGGTAGAAGGTATTGGCGACCATGGTTGCGAGTACATGACTGGCGGTACGGTAGTGGTACTAGGCCGAACCGGCCGAAACTTTGGTGCGGGTATGAGTGGCGGTATGGCGTTTGTCTACGACGATGAACAACGCTTTCCGGCCTACTGTAACCATGAACAGGTTGACCTGGAAACAATGACTGATGAAGACGAGAATACGGTGGTATCTATGCTTCAAAAACACGCTGAGTACACGGGTAGTATGGTGGCTCAGCGCATGCTAACAAACTGGGCACTAAGCCGTAATCACTTCATAAAAGTAATGCCGCGTGAATACAAGGCCGCTCTCGAGAAGCGACGGGCACAACAGGAGAATAAAACACAAGTAAAAGTATAAGCCGAAGATTAGGACTTGAATTCTAGGTTTAGAAAAGTAGGTGTACCAGAGTCTGACACTTAACCTCTAACCTCCAATATCTGATCTTCAAAACCCGATCTACTATGGGAAAACCAACTGGATTTAAAGAGTTCAACCGGGAACTGCCGCAGGCGCGTGATCCCAAAGAGCGTATTAATGATTACAAGGAGCTATATCTGGATTTCGACGATAAAAAAACGAAAAAGCAGGCGGCTCGTTGTATGGACTGCGGTATACCATTTTGTCATAACGGCTGTCCATTGGGCAATAACATTCCCGAATTCAACGATGCAGTATACGAAGAGAACTGGGAGCTGGCTGCCCAGATTCTTCACTCTACTAACAACTTTCCTGAGTTTACCGGACGAATTTGCCCTGCTCCCTGCGAGGCCTCCTGCGTACTGGGAATTATCAAGCCCCCGGTAGCTATTGAGCATATCGAGAAATCTATTGCTGAAAAGGCCTTTGAGCTAGGACTAATACAGCCCCAGCCACCTAAGGTGCGCACCGGAAAAAAGATTGCCATTGTCGGCTCCGGCCCAGCTGGGTTAGCCGCGGCCGCCCAACTCAATAAAGCCGGCCATTGGGTTACCCTATTTGAAAAAGACAAGCGAATCGGAGGATTGCTACGCTATGGTATCCCTGATTTTAAAATGGAGAAGTGGGTCATCGACCGTCGCTTGGCCGTGATGGAAGAAGAAGGAGTTGTTTTTAAAACCAGTGTGCATGTTGGTAAGGATATTACGGCTGAGCAATTAGAAGATGAATTTGACGCGGTAGTCATTACTACCGGAGCAGGTGTTCCGCGTGACCTACCCATTCCTGGCCGCGAACTGAAGGGAGTGCACTACGCCATGGAATTCCTTACGCAGCAGAATAAGCGGGTATCCAGCGACTGGCTCACGAACGACTCTGATATTTGGGCTACTGATAAGCACGTGGTAGTAATTGGTGGTGGCGATACCGGCTCCGATTGCGTAGGCACCTCCAATCGGCATCGGGCCGCTTCAGTGACTCAGATTGAATTAATGCCCAAACCGCCTACTGAGCGAGATGAAGACAATCCCTGGCCACAGTGGCCGATGATCCTACGTACCTCCTCCTCCCACGAAGAAGGAGCCGAGCGCAATTGGTCCATCATGACTAAAGAATTTGTACACGATGGGCAAGGAAACGTGAAAGGGCTGAAGCTGGCCAAACTAGAATGGAAGGTAAGTGAGCGGGATGGAAGACCTATGTTCGAAGAAATTCCTGGCAGTGAGTACGAAATTCCCTGCGATTTGGCTTTATTGGCTATCGGATTCATGCACACCCAACGCCACGGGCTATTGGAAGATTTAGGAGTAGAGTTAGACCAACGAGGCAATATCGCCGCTGAAGAAGGCCGTTATCAGACCAATAAGCCTCACATTTTCACTGCGGGTGATGCCCGCCGGGGACAGTCGCTAGTAGTATGGGCTATTGCCGAAGGGCGTGAGGCTGCCCGAGCGGTAGACTTATACTTGATGGGACACTCCGAACTGGAAGCTAGAGATGATTCACCCCTCAAAATTTCTAAGGCGGGGTAATATCATACCTTACGACAAGCTAAAACTATCTCAAAACAGTTAGCATTTCGTTAGCTGTTTTTTTGTTGTGTCAAAATACTTACCTTATCAGAAACTCCTGGCTCATGAGATGGTGGTTTCTACTTTTCGTATTCGTTCTCGGTACCAATACAATCCTTGCCCAAATTAAACTAGTTAAGATTGATGAGGGAAAGCGGAATTATTGGCCTTGAGAGCCTTCCATAGCAATTAATCCCCTTCAACCTAAACAAATCGTAGCCGGTAGTGTACTGAGTAATGTTTACTTTTCGAGAGATGCTGGGGTAAGTTGGAATGTCGATACAATCCGTTCGCCTTACGGAGTTTGGGGCGACCCCTGCTTACTAGCTGACTACAATAATCATTTTTTTTACTTTCACCTATCCTCGCCGGGTAATCAAGGGAGGAACGCCGAAAGTTGGCTGGACCGAATTGTATGCCAACGCTCTAGTGACGGAGGGCGCACCTGGAGCTCAGGTGCTAGTATCGGTTACCACCCAAACCACAATCAAGATAAAGAATGGGCGACAGTGGACCCACAAAATAATCATCTCTACGTAAGTTGGACGGAGTTTGAAGAGTACGGTAGTACTGATCCTGAAGATAGTTCCTCTATTGTTATAGCTAAATCTACTGATGCTGGAGAAACTTGGAGTGAACCAATACGGATTAATCAGAAAGCAGGTAATTGCCTGGATGATGACCAAACCGTAGAGGGAGCAGTACCCGCCGTGGGCCCTGCTGGGCAAGTATACGTGGCCTGGGCTAATAACGATACGCTTTATTTTGATCGCTCTACCGACGGGGGAAATACCTGGCTAGATAGAGATATCATAGTTGCCCAACAACCAGGGGGCTGGAGCCAATCAGTAGCCGGATTAGCGCGCTGCAATGGTATGCCAGTCACAGTATGTGACCTGAGTGATAGTCCTTACCAGGGTACGATCTACGTAAACTGGACTGATCAGCGAAACGGTAGCGACGATATTGATGTTTGGTTAAGTCGTTCAACCGATCAGGGAAATACCTGGTCAGAACCATTACGAGTGAATAATGATGAAGCCGGTCATCAACAGTTTTTAACCTGGATGGCAATTGACCCTACAACGGGCTACTTGTATGTAGTTTTTTACGATCGCCGTAATACCAGTGGAACTGATACTGATGTGTTTTTAGCCTATTCTACCAATGGTGGAAATCATTTCACTAATGTCAAGCTCACTGACCAGCCTTTCAAAATAGACAGTTCAACGGTATTTTTTGGCGATTATAACAACGTCACTGCGTACGATCAGCGTATTTACCCCATTTGGACGCAGCAAAAAGGAAAGAAACTCAGCATCTGGACCGCTCTAATTCAGCATCAGGATTTGGAAGAAGCAGTAACAAAAACTGGAAAAGAAGCCCAATAGCAAAACCCACTTTCTTTTTAACCTAATAACTAAGGCAATTTTAGTGCATCTATTCTAAAAAAGTAAGATGCTTCCACTATTTTGCACAGTCGTTAATCAAACAAGATAGAATGCATCGCTTCTTACTTTTACTTACTTGTTGGCTATTAAATGAAACAGCCGTAGCTCAGATACCAAGCCCTCAAGAATTTTTAGGTTATAACCTAGGAGAAAGATTTACCCGCTACGACCGGGTTATTGACTACTTTGAAGAAGTAGCCGAAACCGCCGATCATATATCCCTGACTACTTACGGCGAAACCAACGAACACCGACCTCTGGTAGTCGCTTACGTAACTTCTCCTGAAAACGCTGCGCAATTGGAGGCTATCCGCCAAGCTAACCTTGCGCGCACGGGCCTAGCCGAAGTGGATAACGAAGCATTTGATAATTTATCTATTGTGTGGCTTAGCTATAATGTGCACGGTAACGAAGCGGTTGCTACTGAATCTGCCATAGGTGTACTCTACGAACTAGCGAGTGGACAGAGTCCCCAGGCGGCCGAATGGCTAGAGAATACGGTAGTCATCATTGATCCTTGCTTAAATCCTGACGGGCACGACCGCTACGTAAACTGGTACAATCAGAAGGCAAACGCTACACCTAATCCCCAACCCAAATCCTGGGAGCATGATGAACCCTGGCCAGGTGGGCGAATGAATCATTATCTGTTTGACCTGAACCGCGACTGGGCCTGGGCTACCCAAAAAGAAACCCGCGAGCGGCTAGCACTATATAACCAGTGGTTGCCTCACATCCATGCCGACTATCACGAGCAAGGAGTGAACAGTCCGTACTACTTTGCCCCAGCAGCTGAACCCTACCACGCCATCATCACCGACTGGCAGCGAGAGTTGCAAACTGTGATTGGAAAAAACAATGCTCGCTACTTTGACGAAGCTGGCTGGCTCTACTTCACTCGCGAACGTTTTGATCTGCTGTACCCCAGCTACGGAGATACCTACCCTACCTTCAACGGGGCCATTGGGATGACCTACGAGCAGGGCGGTTCGGGACGGGCCGGATTAGCCGTAATTACCGCAGAGGGCGATACCCTCACCTTAAAAGACCGTATTGACCACCACATCACCACCAGCTTATCCACTATTGAAGTTGCCTCTCAGAACGCTGGCCGTATTGTACAGGAATTTACCGATTTCTTTGAGAAATCGCGGCAGGGCGATTTTAGCATCTATTCTAGCTACGTAGTGAAGTCTGGTAACAACTCGGAAAAAATCAAAGATCTCCGTTTGCTGCTAGACAGACATCAGATTGAGTACAGCGAAAGTACCGCTGCTCGCCGTCTTTCCGGGTTCAGCTACCAGCAAGACCGGGAGATTGACTTCCAACTGGAAGAAGGTGACTTGGTGATTTCATCCAGTCAGCCTAAATCGGTACTACTACAAACGCTGTTTGAGCCCGAAGCTGAGCTTGCTGATTCTATTACCTACGACATCACCGCCTGGGCCATTCCTTACGCCTACGATTTAGACGCCTACGCGCTTGATACCAAAATCAATTCTGTTCAGGAAGTAATCGAAGATACTTTTGCACCCCAGCAGGTAAGTGAACCAGCCTACGCCTACGTGAGCCGCTGGAACGGCGTTCAGGATGCTCAATTTCTGTCTGAGCTTATTAAGCAGGGAATAAAGGTACGTTACTCCCAACGGGATTTTTCTCTAGAAGGACGGGCCTTTGATGCTGGAGCACTGATCATTACCCGTGCCAACAATCGCTCGCTCGGCGAACTGTTTGACCAGAAAATTATCAGCTTAGCCAATAGGCTACAGCAAGAAATTTTTCCAGTTCGCACCGGCTACGTAGAAAGCGGCTTTGATCTAGGGTCAGGCGAGATACGCTTCATTGACCCTCCCAAGGTACTATTGGCTGCAGGCGAGGATGTATCGCCCTATGGCCTTGGAGAAATCTGGTACTACTTTGAGCAGGAAATTGAGTACCCGGTATCAGTCATCAACACGGAGAGCTTAAAGAGTGTTGACCTATCGGATTATAACGTACTCATATTACCTAATGGGCGATATGCTCAACTGTTAGAGGGCGTTGACCTGAGAGAGTGGATACAGCAGGGTGGAAAAGTAATAGCTTTAGAAAATGCTTTGTCCTACTTTGGAGGTAAAGAAGAATACCAACTCGCCGAGTACTCCGATGACCAGGAAAAAGTTAATCTCGAGCAACTTAAAGAAGATTTTCGGGAACGCCACCAACTTTCAGCATATGAGGAGCGGGAGCGACGCGGCATTAGCAATTATATTTCAGGAAGCATCTTTAAGCTGCGTTTAGATAATACCCATCCACTTAGTTTAGGTTATCCCGACCATTACTTTACACTCAAACGAGGAAATAGTCGCTACGGCTATTTGAAAGAAGGTTGGAATGTAGCTACCCTAACTAGTGCCGACGAGTTGATAAGTGGCTTCGCCGGAGTCGAGATTCAGAAGCAGTTGACTAATTCACTAATATTTGGAGTGGAAGAAATGGGGAACGGTAGTATTATCTATTTAGTAGACAACCCGCTGTTCCGAGCATTTTGGCAAAATGGCAAGTTACTATTTAGTAATGCACTATTTTTAGTTGGACAATAAGCTGGCTGGTTAATCTCTGCTAGGGAGTTGGCACCAGAAAACCACGCTCTAGCATCCAGGCTTCGCAGAGTTCGGGCCAGGCCGAGAAGGCTGAGTAGCGGCTGCCCATCCCCAGGCCATGCCTCCCTTTCTCAAATACGTGTAGTTCGGCGGGAATATTCTTCTCCCGCAGGGCCAGGTAAAAGTAGATACTGTTTTCGGGCGGCACTCCCGTATCTTCGGTAGTGTGTACTAAGAAGGTAGGGGGAGTATCGGCTTTTACCTGACGCTCATTGGAAAGTGAGGCTACCAGTTCGGCATCGGCATCTTCGCCGAGTAGTGAGCGTCGGGAACCTTTATGTTGATAATCTTCGGTAAAGGAAATCACCGGATAAAGTAGTACCATAAAATCAGGGCGGCTGCTTTGCAGATCGATTGGGTCGACAGCGTCAGCTCCGCCGGAATCTAAGTGTGTTCCCAGTGTTGAGGCCATATGTCCTCCGGCGGAAAATCCTAATACGCCAATCCGGTTAGGATCAATGCCCCATTCTTCTGCGTTGGCTCGTACGGTCCGGATGGCTCGCTTGCCATCATTCATAGGAATGGGATGTTTGTACCCGTTTTTCCCTAATCGGTAGGTTAATATGTAAGCTGAAACTCCAAAAGAGTTTAGCCACTGAGCAATCTGATGACCCTCGTGATCCATCGCCAACATGTTATACCCTCCGCCTGGGCACACTACTACCGCCGCGCCGGTAGCCATCGATGCCGATGCAGGATAGCGAATTAGCGATGGCATATCCTTTTCTTCAGTACCGGTAGCTCCGGGAGCACCTTCCGGCCACAACCGTAGGGTGTCGGGAGATGATTGAGCTAATACATTAGCCAGTGTAAAAAAGCTGATTAGTAAGAAGAGAAAAATTTTCATGTGATGTGCAGATTAGGAACTTTATGTTACAAATTTTTGCGTGAGTTTTCAAAAATCTACTTGTATACTCATACTGTGGGTTATACCCAGTTTGAATTACAACCAATTGATTTCTTATGAAGATGAAGATAAAAATACCAAAGCATAAGGAGGTAGATCAAGCGGAGTCGAAAATTCACTGAAATCAGATTCTAAAAATGAAGTAGGAGCTTCAAGGGCTGACGCGAAATTTTTTTCGTCTAAAAGCTTAACGCTGGAAAATAAATCACCTAAGATTTCTATCGATACCGGTTCCGGTTGTAGGTTAGCCATAATGCCCTTGGTGCCTTGATCAGTGCGAACTACTATCCCTTCTACCTTCCACGGATGGCTGGATTGAACTTCAAATACTTCTTGTACCTGTTCTGACAACAGATAATGAAACACCAGATACATAGGGTAAGGCGTACCAGGAGGCAACTGGCCAAGCTCAGAGAAAAAAGGCTCTACTTCCCCCGCTACTATTCCCTTTCTACCGACTGTCTCATAGTAGCTTACTGAGCTTACTCCGGACTGGATTAGATTTCGTAAGCTACCCACTGTCCAGCCTGCCCCAAACAGCGAAGCCTGACGGGTATCCACTGTTGGCGGTAAGGTGTCGGGATCAAGCGTTGGCTCTGGCCCGGTAGCGTTAGGGTTTCGCCGCATTTTCAGCGTAACGGGCGACACCTGCACCGGAACCCCATTAGCAAACTCCTGGGCACTAGCTATAGTGTAGGCCTGGGCCTGTAAGGTTTCAATTAATGATTGATTATCAAACTGATGCACCTGAGGATTAATAGAGTAGCTCAAAAAGTCGAGCTGGTTGCTGGGAATGCGTTCCCGGTTGAGTTCGGTGAAGAAGTGATCGGTACCACTACCTAATCGAGCATCAGGGAAGTTACGACGTAATATTGGTATCGTTTCGTTTAATAGTGCTTCGGGAGTTACCTTATGCTCTTGATGCAAAATCAGTACAGATTTTACTTTTACACCCGATACCACATTAATGAAAGCAGTTAGTTCTTCAGAAACATCATTGCTAAAATGTAAAGCAACTTCTAGTAAACAGCCTAATATATTTGCCTCTCTTACTGCCTGTCTCCATATTTGCTGCCAATCTGACTCAAAAAGTTTAATATCTATCCGATAATAGTCAAACTGAATTTCTTTCAGTAGGCTAATATTTTCTTGACTTAACGTATCAACCTCGGCGGAACGTCCGATGCCAATAGCTGGCAGCTTGGTAGTAGGTTTTTCAGTAATTGTTATTTGTGGAGTACTCTCATTCACCGAAATATTCGAAGGAGCTTGTTCTAGCTTCAGGAAAACCTCTTGGTATATTCTTTCGCCCTGAGGGACAGTTACCGGAAAAGGTTTCTCCAGTGGAGTGCAGTACGTTTTAAATGAATCGTCGGTCCAGTTGCGCTGATCCTCAGTCTCAAAAATGTCTCCGCTAAACTCTATCGAAGCCGTTACCTCTTCAGTAGGAGACCAGCGCATCCGACGAATATTCTTAAACGGCTGATGCGGACTAATGTAAACCGGAAACTTTCCTTCGGTTTTCTCTTCTTCCGAGCTTTCAATTTGGCAATCAGCTCCTGCTACGCTGGCCGGATGCAGCACACAAAAGCCAATGCGGTTGCGCTGAAAGGTGCTGAGTGCCTCGCCTTCCATTGCGAAGCGAATGCTTCCATCCGCCTCACCTGTGATACGGTAGGTGGCAGAAAAATCAATGTCTCCCTCCCGATAGCGACAGTTATAAGTTATCGCGAAACCATCGTTCAAGTGCTCAATCTTTTCCTGGGTGAGAGTGGGAGCTACTGTATTCCAGTTCTGATCGCGTACCGCTGAGTAGATCATCCGCAGCAGCTCCACCTCCCCCGCCCGAATGTAACGTAAATTACCTTCTTCGTACTGACAGCTAAGAGGGCCAGCGCGTAGTTCGGTAACTTCCGGGGGGCGGTGCGACGAACCACCGTAGTACATGGTTTCTTTAGCGGGTGCAGGTTGAGGCATAGCTGAGAGGTTAGGAATAAAGTAGTAACTTACAAATTTTTCCGGCACCACTGGGGCTTTTCCTGCTCTTTTGAATCAGGTTGAATTGTTGTACCCAAATCTTTATTGACACTTTTCGGCAGAAGTAGCTATTCTAAAAGTTTTGGTTACTTTGCGAGTTCAAACTCTACTGCCGGTGCCCGATCAATCCTTATATGTGCTTAGTATGTTATGCCTCAGTGTGCTTATCTGCGAATGGCTGGTGCGAACTACTTTTCTCAAGCACTTGAGCACGGCTCTACTAGTTATTCTATTCGTAGCTTTAATTGCCAATCTGGGAATTATCCCTTCGGCTTCTCAGGGTTCGCCGGTATACTCAGGTATTTTTGCCTACGTAGCCCCGTTGTCTATCTTTTTCCTACTACTGGATGTAAATCTGGAAAGCATTCGACGGGCAGGTGCTCCCATGCTCATTCTGTTCGGTATTGGTATTTTGGGGACAGTAGTAGGAGTGTTAGTCGGAATGTTTCTCATCAACGGGGCCGAACAATTTAACGAACTGTATCCGCCCATCAGCGGGATGTTCGTGGGCACCTACACCGGAGGAAGCGTCAACTTCAACGCTATCGCCATTCACTATAATGTGATGGAAGAAGGAGTGCTATACGCTGGTATGGCCGCGGTAGATAATATTATTACCGCCCTGTGGATGGTAGTAACACTAACTATTCCTACCCTTTTCCGACGAGGGATGAAGAAAATCGCGCCTAGTGCTCCTGCCCCGGCGGTAGAAGAGCAGCATCCCGAACGGGAAAAGGAAACTATTGGGGTAATGTCCCTTAGCATCCTGCTAAGTTTAGGTTTGTTCACATTACTCGTATCTAACATCATGGCCGACTGGCTGGCTACGTTTGGCATTGTCATTCCTTCTATACTGATTCTGACTACCATTGCGCTGCTATTAGCTCAGATACCCAGTGTACACCAATTGCCAGGCGGACATCTACTCGGCTTATTCAGCGTCTACTTATTCCTGGCGGTAATTGGTGCCTACTGCGAGTTTGCCGCTCTTAGCCAGATTGGAGACTTAGCCTGGCGCCTGTTGGTGCTGGTAGTTACTATTGTACTGATACACGGCTTATTCACCTTCGGAGCCGCTGCGCTGGGTAAACTAGATTGGGATGTTGCCGCCGTGGCTTCCCAGGCCAACATTGGCGGATCATCATCGGCGCTAGCCCTAGCTAAAAGCCTGAACCGGATGGATTTGTATCTACCAGGAATTTTGGTAGGCGCACTGGGGAATGGCGTTGGCACGTATCTGGGTTTTCTAATTGCTGGCTGGTTAGCGTAGGGACATTATTAGCACTGCTCTCGCTGAGTTATCCTAAACAATCCATCTGGTCAATATTGTTTATGTTCTTAGTTAACACTCGATCTATGGCTTATACTACAAAACATCTAACCTGCTTGATTTACCTCACGCTCTGTTTGGTTTCTGTTGGCTTTTCCCAACCCGGTCCAGCGCTGGTACCCGTGATTGAAGGTGATTGGTGGACAGTGGCGGGCAACCCCGATCTGGGTAAGCTTACCTCCGATGAGCAGCAGCCAGTTGATTTTGGTATCTGGCAGGCGGCCGATAGCACCTGGCAGCTTTGGTCATGCATTCGTAAAACTAAGGCACCCGGTAAAACCCGACTGTTTCATCGCTGGCAAGCCGCTAACCTTACCGACCACGACTGGACCCCTATGGGCATTGCCATGCAGGCTGATCCAGATTTAGGAGAAGAACCCGGCGGTATGCAGGCTCCCTATGTTACCCGCATTGATAATATGTACCATATGTTCTACGGCGACTGGAACCGCATTTGTCTGGCCATCAGTCCCGACGGAATCCGTTTTGAACGCAAGCTGAGCGATGATTCCCCAGCCCTATTTGGTGACCCCGCCGAAACCAATACCCGCGATGCGATGGTGCTGCACGAAAACGATACCTTTTACGCCTATTATACCGCTCATCCCAACCAGATTGGCGCAGTCTATTTACGAACTTCTACTGATCTGGAAACCTGGAGCGAGTCTACTAAGGTAGCCTACGGCGGACAGGCCGGAGGTGATAAGTTCTGGTTAGCCGAGTGCCCTTTCGTAGTAAAACATCCTTCGGGCTACTATTATCTATTCCGTACTCAATCCTACGGGCGGGTGGTGGATGGCATTACCGAAACCATTCCAAAAACCAGCGTCTACCGCTCCAAAAACCTGTACGACTTTGGCGTAGACGATGACCAATATTTTGTGGGTACACTGCCAGTTGCTGCCCCCGAAATTTTTCAGCATCAAGGCCAGTGGTACATCGCAGCTCTTCTACCCGATTTGCAGGGTATCCGCATAGCCGAACTTCACTGGGCACCAGCTCCCTGATTCTCAGCTATCACTTCCGGCAGGAAAAACTCGGGGTGCTGATCTTCTAGATCAGTGGCTTGCTGGTAGGTGTGGGCTACTTCCAGAATGGTAGCTTCGTCGTACAGATTACCGATAAAGGTAATGCTCTGTGGGTGGCCTTCCTCATCAAAGCCGATGGGTACTACCACTACCGGATGGCCAGTCATGTTGGTAATTAGCAATTGGCGTCCGCCCCGAGTGGGGGTAACTACCACATCGTACTGCTGCATCAGCGAGTCCATCGCCTGGACTAGCTGATAGCGATAACGGTTCGCCTGAATGTACTCCACCGCTGGAATAAAGCGCGACTGCCGCAACGCATTGGGCCGGGAACGTTCATCCTGCCGTACCAGTGAGTCATCCCGATTGCTGCGGGTGAGATCATCAAAGGCCGCTCCCGCTTCAGCATACATGATCAGTGATAAAATCTTTACTGGGAGGGTGCTACTATCCGGTAGGTCTACCGATTGTAAATCAGCTCCTAACTCCCGTAAGGTAGCCAGAGCCTGCTCGTTATTAGCTTGAGCGGTGGTATCCTTTTCAAAGTATTTTTCCACAAAACCCATTCGTAAGTCCGATAGATCAACTTCGCCATCGTAAGCAAAATCGGCGCCTACCGTAGTCTGGTCATTAGCATCCGCGCCCCGAATGGCATCAAACACCAGTGCAGCGTCTTCCGCCGAGCGGCAGATTGGGCCCACTTTATCCAGGCTCCAACTCAGGGTCATCACTCCGTGGCGGCTCACCCGTCCGAAGGTAGGACGCAACCCGCTGGCTCCGCAACGGGTAGAGGGCGAACTGATAGAACCCATCGTTTCGGTACCGATGGCGAAACCAACTAGGCCGGCTACTACTGCTGAGGCTGAACCCGCCGATGACCCGCTGGCGCCTTGCTCTAAATCCCAAGGATTTTTAGTGGTGCCGCCAAACCACACATCGCCCCGAGCCAAAGCTCCCGAGGTAAGCTTAGCGATGAGTACTGCTCCGGCATCTTCCAGCTTTCTTACTACAGTGGCAGTTTCGTTAATCATCTGATTTTTATGGGTGTTGGCCCCCCAGGTGGTTTTGTAGCCTTCTACTGCCAACAGATCCTTTACTCCGTAGGGAATACCGTGCAACGGCCCCCGATACTTACCCTGCTGTATCTCTTCATCCGCTCTACGAGCCTGCTCCAGCGCTAACTCTTCGGTAACGGTAATTACACTCAGCAGGGTATCGTCATAGCGGCGGATACGATCAAGGTACAACTGAGTAAGCTCCATCGATGTAATTTGCCGACTCCTCAAGAGCGAAGCCAGTTCTAAAATACTGTAAAACGCCAGTGCGTCCTGATTAGCCGGCAGGGCTACTTCAACCGGAATATCCCACTTCGGGGTAATGGAAGAAGTGTCTACGGAAAAGCCTTTGGGTACCGGATTGAACAGCAGGACGGGTGGCACTTCATTTTTTAGGGTATACTGATGCATCAAATCAAAATCCTCGGCGTTATCCCGCACATCCGCCAGTAGCGTGTCAATTTCATCGTCGGTCAGATCCAGAGCTAGTAGTTTCTGGGCAGCCTGTACGTCATTATCGATAATCTTCCCGTCCGGTTGAGGCCCGAACGACAAAAAACAGACAAAAGCAGTAACGAGAGCCGTAGCAGCAATGATCAATAGGTACTTCACAAATGAATACGGTTAAATATAGATGAAGAAAATATTTGCCATCCCGTTACAGATTTTTTTGATAAATCCCTCATATTACTATCTACTCTGCCACGGATTGATTCTCGTCTGATTGAAGAGTAGGCAGGTCGTCGATAGTGCTGCTGTAGATAGCATTAAAGATCAGTTTGTAGGTACTGCGGGGCTGCCCCCGAAACTGAGGGCGGAAGCCAAACAGTATAATATCACCCTGGCCGTGCATTACGTGCATGAGCGCGCCTTTGCCGCCAATGTGTTTCTTTTCACCAAGCGCCCACCCGCTCATCAGTAAATCATCTTTCGCATAACGAACTACGGTTTTCACTGGGGGGTCAGGTATTTGCTCAATATCTTCTTTACCACCCTCGCCTTCGCGTTGCTGCTTCACTATTTCAAAGGCCCGGCTGCGGGAGAAGGAGGTGGCTACTGTATCTTGCATACCGTAGGCTAGTGGATAGTCAGTATCTACCGTGGCCCGGATTAATGAACCGGGGATAAAAAATTCCTTGCTGGATAGGCCCGCTACCGCGTTACGCAATGGTAAGCCAAATTGCTGGATAGCAAAATCACTGGCTTCGTCGAAGGTAATCAAGGTTCCGCCCTGCTTCACGTAATTATTTAGCGCTAACGTTCCTTCCAGTCCTAGACCACCGGCATACTCTTCGGGCATGTTGTGTACTGCATGTCCGTGCAAAATACGCGAAGGGCTTTGGTCGGGAATAATGATCGCGTCGTACCGAGCTAGATCAGCGGTTTGAATTTGCTCATCGTGTAGGGTATCATACTGAAAGCTATACTGGTCTAGTAACCAACGGGTCCAGCCCTCGTCCATATTGGCCACCCACGACTTATATAATCCCACTCGCGGTTGACGAAGCTGATGCAGGGCCGCCTTGGGCTGATCATTGACTCCACTAAATGTCAATCCTAGTGAATCAGCTAGTTGACGCACCTTATTTTCGGCATTGTCCTCATTTTTAATCAATATGGTTCCAGCTACCAGACCACTCGTACTCTCACCCAACCAGTAAAGCTCAGCACCATCCTTTAGTAACTGATTTACCGCCAGAGCACTAGCATTATCCTGTGGATTAAGCGCGTAGGCAAACGTAGCTCTTTTGGCCACTTCCCCAGTAGTGAATTCTACCTCCTGTGTTACTTCCGTTACTTTAATGTCTACTTCTTTATCCAATCGGTCTACGCGTACGCCCATTTGCATCGGTAGTGTCCAACCAGCCAAATCGTAAGGAGTTTTAGGCGGCCCACCTGGGTAAAGACGCAGATTGGGATACTCTTGTTTCTCTAACAAGTCTTTTAGATAAGGGCGAAAGGCTTGGGCACCGTACAGCACGTACGAACCCTCAGTGTAGGTAATGTCGCCCAAGCTAAACGAACGAGTAGCTTGGTGTACCTCCAAGCCACCTTGCAGCAAAATATTAACCAGATTGTAAGCTTCGCTAGGATTCCACTGTTCGGTAGGTACTACGTAGGCGAAAGCGTCGTCTTCGGCTTCAATCGCATCGCGGCCCATGCGGTACATGTCATATAGCCACTTTTCTTTACGATCGGCTCCGATGCTGAGGGTCGCCATACCAGCCGTTAGCATATACTCTACTGCATCTCGAAAACGAGAATCCCCCCCTTGCCAGGGGTTAGGATAGTTAATCTCAGTCCCGCTAGTAGCAATACCATTGCCGATTGTTTTGGGTACTGAGTCAGGTGGATAAAAGCGGGGAGTAGGTGTGGTATGGGCTGTTTCGGTCAGTATACCGATCTGATTATGGAAGTAGGGAGCCGTTCGCAATCCTCCGTTCCACCACATGGTGTAGGTTACATCCGATACCACTCCGGGCATATTGTTTACTGCAAACCGGGTCGCCATTTCGTTACCAACCAAATTCACACCGTTTACCACCCCGGGATGAATGTGAGGATTAACCGGCTTAGAGAAGGGCGGAATAAAGATTCGGGCCCAACGGGGAGCTGACTGATGCTGGTTGAGTACAATTTGCGGATACCATTCATTAAACAGTAAGTTAGTGACTGCTCGGGTTTCGGGTTGGGTATTCATAAACCAATCACGATTGTTGTCGTGCCCCACGTAATAATGGTAAAGTACTGGAGGATTAGACGTTTCGTAGGGTGTCCCTAAATTTTTCTCATACCAATTAGCCACTATATCTAATCCATCAGGGTTGATATTGGGCATTAGCATAAAAATGACGTTTTCACGAATTTTACGCATCTCCGGGGTTTCTTCAGTAGCTACCATATAGGCCAGCTCCGGCGGGAACTGAGTAGTAGCTCTTTCGGTAGAGTGAATACCTCCGTCAACCCAGACAATGGCTTTGCCTTCCTGGGCTAGCTGTTGGGCTTCTTCGTCGGAAATACGTGCCCGAGCTAGCTTAGTGTTAATGTCTTTCCAGCGGTCTAACTGCTGTAGGTTTTCTTCGCTCGAGATAAATAGTACGTACAGTGGGCGACCTAACACTGAGGTACCAATTTGTTGCATCCGTACCCGATCACTAGCTGCATCCAGTTGCTTCAGGTAATCGGTGATTTGCGAGTAATCCGCAATTTTATAATCAGCCCCCATCTGAAAACCAATTACTTCTTTGGGAGTAGGGACTTGGGCGAGAAGGGACGTAGATACTAAAAGGAATAAAAGGTGAAAGATGCGTAGGCTCCGGTTCATAGTTAGAAAGATCAATAATATAGAACCAGAAAAATACAAAAAATGAGACTCACTAGGCACGTTATTCTGCTAAAAAGTGGCCTATTACGATATTTTAGCAATTGAATTAGCGGTCAGTAGAAAATTTTAGGCCAGAAGTAAAGGGAAAAGCATTATATTTCCTCCTTTTTTGTTACTAATATTCTTTTTATGCTACGAAAACTTAACCAAGCCGAAATCACCTCTATTGCCCAAAAGAGTGACAGGGCCAATAATATTCAGCTTCCCAACTCCCGCTTTTTTGGCTACCCCGACCGAGTTATTCAATTTGGGTCAGGGGCCTTGCTGCGAGGACTAATAGATCACTTTGTTGACCAGGCTAATCATCAGCGTATCTTTCGAGGAAGAGTAGTAATTGTTAACAATACCCGTTCGGGTCGTAGTGAAAAGTTCGCAAATCAAGACGGTCTATTCACGATTTGTGAAGAAGGTTTTGTTGACGGCGATACCCAGCGTAATTTTTACGTAAATTCCGCCGTATCCCAGGCAATACCTGCCACTGAACATTGGCCTAAAATTCTCAACTGCGCTCACAACGAGGCTATCACAACCGTAATTTCCAATACTACTGAGATTGGTATCACCCTTCAGGAAGACGATGACCTTTCGGCCCACCCACCCCAATCGTTTCCAGGGAAACTAACCGCTTTTTTGTACGAACGCTACCAGGCATTTGCCGGACTGCCCCAAAGCGGTATGCTGATCATTCCTACTGAACTCATTATCGATAATGGCGATAAATTAAAATCCACCGTTTTAAAGCTTATTGAGATTAACGAGCTAGAAGACGAGTTTCGGCAGTGGGTTATTCAGCATAATATGTTTTGCAATACTTTGGTTGACCGCATTGTGCCGGGAGAACCAGACCAAAGGAAGCAAGCCGAGTTAGAAGAGATTTTAGGCTATAAAGACGAATTACTTACGGTAAGTGAAGTATATCGGCTGCTGGCTGTTGAGGGAAAAGAAGAACGCCTGATTCGCAAGGCTCCGTTTTTGAAAGCTGACCCAGGCATTATCATTGATGAAGATATTACTCCTTATCGGGAGAGGAAACTACGCATTCTCAACGGGGGGCATACCATCAGTGTAGCGGCTGGCTTCTTGTGCGGACTGAATACGGTCTTTGACTGTATGCAAGATGCAGTAATGGAAAGTTTTATCTCTCAAACTATTTACGATGAAATAATTCCTACGCTGGAAATTGACCAGACTATGGCCCGGGAATTTGCTAAAGACGTATTAGATCGTTTTCGCAATCCCTACCTAAATCATCAGCTCATTAGTATCACTTTACAGTATACTTCAAAAATGAATATGCGCAATGGACTAACCTTTTCTAGGTACTTGAAAAATACCGGATCAGTTCCTAAAAGAATGTGCGCTGGATTAGCTGCTTACTTGTTATTCACTAGGCCTATAGAGGAAAAAGATGGAAAGTACTTTGGTGAATTTCAAGCAGAACGCTACCCAATAAACGATGACCAGGCTGCATTTTTTTACCAGGTGTGGTCAAATGTAGATGCAGCAAATCAGGAGGAAGTACAAAAATTGGTGCAGCAAATATTAACTCACCAATCATTTTGGGATCAAGACATGGCGCCTTTTATTGAACAAACTGCCTACTATGTTATCGAATTTAGACGAACTGGCGTCCGAGAAGTCCTATCCTCTATCGTTAGTTAGCCATTAATCAGTCAGCTTTTTCCGGGCAAGACTGTAACCAAATGAAAAAAAGAAACAATGCAGTACCTAACCATTCCATATTAGTAATGTTTATATTTATATTACTAATGTACTATTTTTTATATAATAATACAATTTTTTAATGGTAAAATATTAAAAATATAAACTTTCCTATCCCAGCTAAGCTCTAAAAATTGTGTTTAGCAAACCCACTGCAATTATATAAGACTAGTCTGACAGATAATGATATGAAAAGGAAAAAGTACTTGGTCATGAACTCTCTGTTAGAATCATGAGATGACTCTGGCAAGGAGTGAAAACAAAAAAGAAGAACTGCATAACTTGCGTTCTTCTTACTACTGAAGATTGAAAGACTTCAGGTGACGAGATAATAAGCAGAGAAACTTAATGGATCTCTATAAATTCAAATTGTAATATCGCTAAATAGCTTCGGGAATAGGGATTAACTTGATTTCAAGTTGAGTATCCTCAATAAAGTCTTCAGCCTCTTCCAAAATATCATCATCTTCTTCAGGATAGTACCAGTTTATCGTCAAGTCGCCCCCTCGCTCTTGATACTCCTTAAGCACAAGTAAGATTTCCAGTATACCTTTAGAAGAACTGGTATTAAAGTAGGTCATCTTAAAATCGAAGGTAAGCGGCCGCCCTGTTTCGGCATACGCTCGCAGCCAGTTACATAAACGCTCGTAAAACTCCCAGGTATTTTCCAGATACGATTCTCCTTCTAATAGACAGTAGCCTTTGGTAGCATCAAAATGTACAGTAGGGGTAAAGAATGTATCCTTCTGTCCTTGTATCTCTAATATTTCAGGTTTCAATTCGCTCATACTTTTGTCTGATAGTAGTTACTCTTTATCAATAGTTACAAATAAAGAGAAAAATGAATGTCGTTCGTCAATGGTATATACTTCAATATCCAACGGATTGTTAGATAAGATAGCGGCCTGTACCAAGCCTATACCCGCTCCTTTACTTTGATCAGACTGCGGTTGGCGCCGCTGGATTCTCTTTAAACGCCGCAGTTCTTCACGATCAAGCGAGTTTATTGTATTGCAACTGTCTGCTAATCGGCCTACGTCTGTAGTATAAACTATATTGCCACAAGAGAAAATATAGCTATTCGCCGTTTCGCTTAGCTGTAAAATACCAACACTTTCGGTACGTCCGGCGTAGCGGATTTTCTCGGCCGAGTAAAAAAGTATATTCTGGGCCAATTCAATAAAGATAGAGAATATCTTCCGGCTGGCTTGAGGGAAATTATCTAACTGCCCTCGTATATCCTTACTAATCTCTGCCATAATATTAGGGGTAACCGGCCCCTTATAAGAGATCAACAAGTTCTCGTCTTGCAGTATCATTAAGTGATCCATTGTTTTTCTATTGTGGCTCATTATAATCTTATGATTGAGTTGTTTATACTTTTATACCAATTAAGTTTATATCGTCTCGCTGCTCGGTTGATTGCTGATGGCTTTCTAAAGCCTCTATAAATTTAGTTTCTTGTTCCTCAATAGGGAACTGATACCATTCTTGAATTAAGTTCTTCAGTCGCCGTGACCCAAAACGCTTTCGTTCGGAATTTGATTGATCTACAAATCCGTCGGTTGTGAGATACAGTGTATCGCCCGGACTGAGATCTAACTGCTGCTCTAACTCAAATTTTTCTCTCTGAATACTTCCTACTGTTTTTCTCACGCCTTTCAACACTTCTAAAGATCCTTGACGTACTGCATACAGAGTATGCTTAGCACCCGCATAATGAAGACGTACTGATTGATCTGAGTTAGTATCCAATGCACAAATGCCAATATCCATGCCATCCTGGATACTATTATCGTTATCTCTTAATCGCTTTTTTACCTGCCGATTCAGATAATCCAGTATTTCGGCAGGGTCTAAAAGCTTCTTATCACGAATTGCTTCATCCATCATATTATAGGCTATCAGCGAAACCAAAGCCCCTGGTACGCCGTGTCCGGTACAATCTACTACTGATACAATCCGGCGATTTCCATGTTCCGACATCCAGTAAAAATCTCCAGATACAACATCTTTAGGACGAAATATTACAAAGCTCTGCGGGAATATTTTTTTACTTTCTCTTTTACTAGGAAGTATAGAGAATTGAATTCGCTTAGCATACTGTAGGCTTTCCTGGGTTTTATAATTCTCAATTTCTAGTATCTGCTTTTGTTTTTCTAATTCTTCTTGAGTTACCTCTAGCTTCATGACACTTGTCTTAAGCATCTGCTCGCTCGCTTTCAAGTACGCATTTTGTTCCTGAATCTTTACTTGTTGTTCTTGTAACTTTCTATTATCCTGTCTTTTTTGAACAAAACTGTAGGAAAACACACCAATAATAGCCAAGAACGAGGTAATGATTCCATACCCGTACTTCCGTAAAGTTGCTTCCTGTTTTAGCCTTTGCTTCTGAAGTTTTCTTTCTGCTTCTAATAAAGCAATGGCTTTTTCTTGTTTTTCTTGTTCTGATTGATTTTGCTCTAGCTCCAGGGTTTGACGCTCCTGTAAACGCTGTAACTCCAGCAACTCTCGTTTCTGTTTTTCCGCTAGCAATTCTTGTTGAGCAAATGCTAACTGCTGCTCAGTTCGTTCTTTAGCTAACTGCTGATTTAACAGTTCTGCCTGCTGTAAGGCTTGACTCTTTCTTAGGAGTATCAGTTCTTTTTCTTTTAGCTTCAGTGTACTCTCTTGGCGCTCTCGCTCTAGACTTAACTGCTCTTGCTCAATAATTAATGATTTTATATATTCTTCTTTCGCATCAATTCTCTCTTGTATGGTAAGAAGTTTTTTCCGCTCTGCCTTTCTCTGTGCATTTATCCTCCCTCTAATATCCCGATAGCTCTGCTGGTATATTTCCGCCTGTTCTTCGTTTTTTTCTTCCTGATAGATTATACTTACCAGTTTGTAACTTTCTACTAACTCATGGTTAGCATTCTTGGTAACGGCTAATTTTATTGCTTTGTCAGCCATTTTTAAAGCTTGAGCGTAATTCTGGCTCATATAGGCATTAGAGGCTAAGTAGTTGAGCAAGTTAGCTTGCCCCACTATATCCCCGGATTGTTTTCTTATATCTAATGCTTCATTATACGCATCTTTGGCTCGTGAGAAAAAACCTAGATTAGTATAGGCTACACCAAGGTTAGTAAGCATAGAAACCCGCATATCCGGATTTTCAATAATATCGCCGGGTAGTGCTAACGCTCGCTGAAAATAATCGATAGCAGCCTTCAGATTATTATTTCTTTTTTGTAAGAACCCTAAGTTGTTCAGAGTTTGTAGGAGCTTGAGGGTATCTCTTTGTTGCAGGCTAATTTTTTGAACCTGCTCTAAGTATTGAATAGCACCACTAATATTATTTACCTGCTTGTTTATGTTTGCTAGGGCTTCGTAGATCGCTATGGTAGAAGATATGTCCCTTTGAGATTGGTACAGCTTCGCTAATTGAAGATACGTGTCCTCTGCCTCTTCGTATTCTTCCAAAGCAAAGTAGCTCTGGGCTAATTTCTGCAATACGCCAGATACGTTAGGAATCTCTTTGTTTAAACGCCGCTTACCCGTTAAATATACTTGATAGTACTGAATTGCCTTTTGATAAGCCCGACTATCGTAATAGTGATTCCCTATATCACGCTTTACATCGAGAACATTATCTGGCTGTTGGGCCTTCTCGAAAGCCATGATTGCCCATAACATATGTCTCAAAGACTCTTCTGGCCTCCGTAGCTTCTTGTTGATAATGGCAATCTCATACAAAAGCGACGCTTCTTCGCTTACTGACTTCTTCGTTCTTGCTACTTGTAGTTTTTGTTCAGCAACCCCTAGTTCTTTCTTTAGTTGGCTTTGGTTGATTGGTCTAACTTGGGAGTTAATTACCGTGTCCTGGCTCAACATTGATCGGGATGGGGTTGTAGCAGTTTGGGCCACACTCATTAAACTCATCCACAATAGCAGTACAATAACAACGAATACCTTTATCACAAACGATAAGGGGAGCCTATCAATTACTGGTAGTTGTAACTTTGCTATATGGTATCGCCCTCTAATCATCTAAAATCTCAGATTCAGTCCTAGCCAATACATACCACGCGTTTGATCCCCAAAAGCGTATTCTAAATTTCGGTTGTCTAGCAGGTTCTGACTGCTAAAAAATACTGAGTGGTCCTCCCATATTTGATAAGATAACTTGCCACTCAAATTAAACTTAGAGGGGATCTGAAAGAAATGTGGCCTTTCGGTGTACTCATGCTGAGTATAGTAATAAAGTGATGCAAAAGCCTGTAGCTTCCCAAAAAAGGCTGTATATCTTCCAGTAATACCGCCAAACAGACTTGGTAAGGTACCAGGCCACTCAAAACCATTATCAGATTCAGATAAAATCTTGGTTACGAATCCTGATAAAAGTAATCTACTAACCTGCCAGTCGATTTTTCCTGATATACCGGAACGGGCATAATAAGAAGTATTTATCCATTGTGTGCTATCTATCTCATTAGAAGGTTGATAATTAAAGTAGGTTATTTCTGTATTAACGTTTTTCGTAATTTGATAACGATATTTTGCTTCGTAGGAAATCATTGCTTGAGGTTGTACAGATGCTTGAGGGTCAACAGTAGAAAGGTAATCGGGGTGACCAGGAGCATGTTCACCTAACGAAATCGCAGCACTAATTTGATGTGAAGGATATAATTTGAGCAGAGCACTTAATTGATGGTTAATTAGCAGTTGTTTAGCCTCAGGATAATAATCACCCCGGTTAGCCATAATAACATTAAACCGATTCTGAAACAGATAAAATTGCTGAGACAGATTGATACTGTACCGTTGTCCTAATAATGAAGAGTACTGTAATTGGCTGTCTCTATCAAGAGAAACACTATCAGCCTCATTCTCCTTGTACTGATAGTTTAACGCTTCCGTTCCTAAACCGAATCTATAGCTTTTCCAATCACGAGCGTATTCTATTCTTCCAAAGTATCGTGCTGCGTTTTCCCACAAGCGGTTGTCATACTCACCGTAACTAAAGGATTCCCGCTGATAAGAAGCGTATACAGTAATTGGTTTCCAAGACGTTCGCAGAGACGCCCAATTAGAGTTAGATAGCCTATTGGTTAAAGCTATCTGCTGAATCCTTTGGTGTAGTGCCTGAGATTCTGAATTTTGCATTCCTCCTTCTAACTGAATCCCAATCTCATTATTCCATTGGTAATTAGCGTTTATGTAGGCACCCGAATTTCGTAAAGCACCTTTAGCTATAGGATTGGTATTCTTTGCATCGATTTGATAAAAAAGTAAAGAATCACTGGGCACATAACGACGTTGACTGAAGATGTAATATTCATCCTGAAATCGAGAAAGTTGATTATAAAAACCAGACACTTTAGCTCGAAAACGTCCTCCCTGATTGAAGCTAATACTGCCTTGATAAGCTTGATTATCTCGTAACCCAACCCGGCCATTTGCTTGCGTTCGCAGCCCTATTCCATTATCAGATTTAGTAACAATATTGATAATACCGTCCGTTGCTTCCGGACCATACCAGGCTCCTTGAGAAAAACGTATAACTTCAATACGTTTGATATCCTGCAGCGCTATTGGGAGCGCTTCCCACCATACAGTTTGCTCTAAAAAGTTATAGTACGGAACCTCATTGATCATGAGTAAGATTGCATTCCGATTATCTAGCGTCTCATTCGGACGCGATGTCCCCCGTAGATGCAGCGTGTAATTTCCGTTCGTACTTTGACGAACAAAAACATCAGGCGATAAGCGTAAAGCCTCTAATAAGGTAGTGGCACCTGATATTTTTATTTCTTCGTGAGTAATAAGTGTATTACTTATTGCAGCCTCATCTACACCTTGATTGCTCTTAGTAAGGCTATAAATTATCTGATTTTCTTCCTGCTCAGACTGTAATTCCATTCCCAGAATATCATCGGCTACCGTCAGGGTATAAGAAGTCGAGTCTGACGTCTGGGCAGTGGTTTTCAGTACAATGAAAACGAAGGCTAATACTGTTAATACTCCTTTAATCTTCATGGATGATAGTTGCTTCGCCCTACAATGCGGAGTAGTTCAATACAGCAGGTAATTTTGTGGTATAACACTTTAGTATATAGGATGCAAATTAAGGCGCAGCTAGACAACTACCATCGAAGAATACTTTATCATAGCACTAGCGTATGTTATTTAGCTATTTTAAACCTATACTTAATCCGGCTGGATATTGATCCAGTCTATCCGAAGCAGTTCTTCGTCTCCTGTACCCCCAGTGAATTCTAGTTGGATGTCGTGATATCCAGATGAAAGTGACGTAAGAGTTACTGACACGGTTTGCCAGTTATCCCATCCACCCGTAGGCGGTACCGTTACCATTCTTATAAAAGCACCTCCATCTTTTATCACAATAAACTTGTTATCTGCATTGTTGTTCGATACTCTAAACTGGAACTCGTAATCGCCGCTGCTTGATACATTCACTTCATAATTCACTGTATTGCCCTCATTTATAGAACCAAGATAGTAGTCCCCCGATGCTGTTGGCGAGTAAACCCGCTCTACTCCGTCACTTTGACTGTAGCTTTCTACCTCGAGAGTACCCGATGCCTCCTGAACGGGGACATTATCTGTTGTCACAGAGATAGCATTCGAGTATGCTGAAGGGCTTCCTTCCACCACAGCACGCACTCGATAATAATAAGTTGTAGACGGCTGTAAGCTAGCAATCATTGAATAAGTTGCTTCTACCGACACATTTTCGTAGCCAGGTACGATGGTAGTAAATCCAGCATCCGTTGCTACGTCTAACAAATAGTGAGAGGCATCTTCAACCAGACTCCAGCTTGCATAGATATCATATGCATTGTTAGTTATTGGCTGTTGTGCCACCGGAGTACCTATTGTACTTGTTTGTACCGATATGATTGCTGAATAGTCAGAGGCAGTATTAGTATTATGAGCCCTAACCCGGCTATAGTAAACAGTATTCTCATTTAAACCTTCGACTAATAGGGATGTACCGTTCGTTACAGCTTCCTCGTAACCGCTAACTATACTGAGGAATTGATTATCCGTAGCTATATCAACAGTATAGTAGGTAGCGTCCGATGTCACATCCCAAGAAATAATAAACTCTGTGTAGGTGACATTAGAGGCAGTAATGTTAGTGGGAATATCTAAGGCAGTAGGTGATTTCGCTAATTGCTGATTAGCAATATTTGAGTATGACGAATAGTTAGTACCTTCTTTAGCTCGCACACGATAGTAATACATTATATCTGCTTTCATATCCTGTACGTTATACAATGTATCTGTAATATCCTGTATAGTCTTGGTAATAGTTGAGAAATTAGGGTCAGTGCTTACTTCCAGCAAATAATTTTCGGCTTCTTCTACTGAAGACCATGATGCTGTAAACGAAGTACTACTTATATCTGAGGCTGCATGCAATACGGGAGCAGATAATAAAGTAGTAGTTACTTGAATAGTATTTGATGGATTAGAATCTGAATTCAGACCTGAGGTGGTTAAACGATAATAGTAGGTGGTATTTTGTTGAAGTCCGGTTACTTCTACTGACGTATCGTTTAGCATAAGCCCTTCATATCCACTCACAAACTGAGTAAAATACTCATCTGCTGCTACATCGAGTCTGTAGCTTTCTGCGGAAGGTACTGTCTGCCAGTTGGCTTGAAAACTGTTGCGCTGGATATTACTACCTGCTAATGCTACCGGCACATCCAAAGGCTGGGTAGTAACAGTACCTTTATCTGAGTATTCGGAAAATGATTTTTCGTTATTTGCACGTACCCGGAAGTAATAAGTAGTATTAGCATTTAGGTTATCTAACAGAAACTGTGTACCACTGACAATTTCGTTCTGCACTAAAAAGGACTGAGCTTCTAAAAATAAAGGGTCAGTAGTAACTTCTATGGTGTAATCTACCGCACCTGTTACTGGTTGCCAACTGAAAGCAAACTCATTTTGTGTTACATTTCGTGTTTCTTCAATTACTGGTTTAGTTAACTCAGTAGTGATTAAGTGAATAGTATTTGAGAAACCGGATGTGATATCTTCATTCCTTGCCAGAACTCGGTAGAAATAGTCCTGATCTACTTTTAAATCGTCTTTTATTATAACTGAAGTGTCTTTAGTAACAATACGTTGAACGGAAGATGAATTAGTAAACTCAATATCAGAAGCTACCTCAACCTCGTAAATTTCAGCCTCGTCTATTTTCTGCCATTTCGCGGTAAATCGGGTCGGGCCTATCTCTGAAGCACTTAATGCCAAAGGGGTGGGCATACCTAGGGTATTCACTGCTACAATATCCGAAAATCTAGTTTGCTCACCAGTGCTAAGTTGAGCGATTAGACGATAATAATAAGTGTGGGCTACTTCTAAATTTTGTACTACTAGAAAAGTATCTTCAACCTCTACTGGAGTTTCATTAATTAGAAATTCTTCGTCAAACGACCCATCCATGGCTACTTCAACAATATAGCTTTTTGCTCCCAACAATGGTTTCCATGTAGCAGTAAAGCCAGTAGTCGTAATCTTTTCCGGCTGAACCGAAATAGGAATTGGATCTATAAACTCCTGAATTTCTGGAGTACAACCTAAGAAAAAGATAAGCTGAACAATAATGACAAATAGTATTGATTTATAAATTCTATTCATATGAATATAATTTTATCGCTACTAATATAATTATTATTATATTAATATTTAATTTATTCTATAACATGAAGCCTATATCTCGGTTTTACTTGACGTGACTAAATCAATGTTTTTGTCATTTTATAGCCTATCATCACACGATTATATCTATGCTTATTCTTATATTTTTACTCACAATCCTATAAATTCTACCAAATCTCATTTAACGTCGTAGATAATACATTGTAAGATTATTGCCATTTTGGCAATAAGGTTATTTTTGTATTAATCACAAGTAGAGAATTATTGCAATAAGATATTCAAGCAAATAACATTCTTATATTACATAATTCAGCAATTATTATGTTTATTGATATATTTGTATAATGAATAGTTTTAAATCCGTTTACACAACCTACAAGTCAAATAGTATATTTGATTTAATATATATTGAAATATTATGACTCGTTGTTAACTGAGGAAATATATGGTTCCGAATGAATTCTCTTCTGAGAAAAAAACGACTAACGAACCCGATTACGCTATCGTAAAGGAGATACTCGGCGCATGTACTGATATAGTACTTATATTTGATGACAACTTAAACGTTTGTTTTGTAAATAAATATGCACTAGATCTACTTAATTACGGTGAAGACGATTTATTAGGACAACATATCACTCAGATATTCCCTAAGCGGCAGCATCAGATGCTTGAATCAATCATTGAAAGTGTAGAAGACGGGCTGAAAGTGCAGGATCGCCGATCATATCTGAATGTAAGAGGAAAAAAAAATATCTCAGTAACTCTTTCTTTTTCAATGACATGTCGAGAACATTCTTTCAAGTATGTTCTAATTGCCAAAGACCAAAGACAGTACACTAAAGCTACAGACGCACTAAAACAGAAAAACGAAGAACTCAAAACGTTAATCTACCGTGCTTCACATGATTTAAAGGGTCCTCTAGCCTCGGTTAAAGGACTTTTTAACTTACTAAAAGATGAACCCGACGATACCGAAACACTGAAATACTATCTGGGACTAATTGAAAAAAGTGTTGATAAGTTAGAAGATACTTTGTCGGGATTACTCGAGGTAGGTCTTTCTTCCAAGAAAAACTTAGAGTACTCTCCGGTGAATGTCCGTACTTGCCTCGAGGAAATTATTGAGCGTTTTGAGAATTACCCAGGTCGCGAAGATGTCATTATTCACCTTACAGCCAACACTGATCTGCTTATTCACACCGAAAAGAAGATATTTCAATCTATATTTCAGAATCTTATTGAAAATAGCATCAAGTATCGTAAGCCCAATCAAAACGATGCCGTGACAAAGATATCGGCCCGAAGGTTCCAATACGGAATTAAAATTAAGGTAAAAGATAACGGGCTAGGCATGGATCGGAACTTGCAAAAGCGAGCCTTTGATATGTTTTACCGGGGTCACGAACATTCTGAAGGAAGCGGGCTTGGATTATTCATTGTAAAGAACAATGCAGAAAAGCTCGGTGGTGAGATCAGCCTTAAAACTAGTCTGAACATGGGAACTGAAATTTGGGTATACATACCAGACAAAGAGCAAATGCAAATGGTCAATGATAAATCGGTAATATCAGAAGAGAGCACCGAGATGCTGATCTGAAGCCAATACTCAGGCCACTGTGGTACGGTATCACCCTTCTCAAGTGCCCCCCACGATGGCTTAAATCAGACGAAAACCGACTTCAAAATCCCTCATTAGCCTACTCGGCCCGGCCTGAATGTCAACACGCCCTAGTCTATTCAGAAATCAATCAGAAAATTTCTACCGAGGAAGGGGAATCTGGCACACACTCGACCTTGTGTATAGCATAGACTTAACACGATTCTCGCAGATCAATACTGTTTTCCAAAATCGTAATTGGTAACTTACCATTGTTTGGTATATTTATTAAAAACCTCCTAACCTCCATGCTTAACCAGTTTCATTATGGAATCTGCTTTCTCATTCTAACACTAGTAACTGGCAGTTGTAGTCAGAAAGAGCCACCAAAGAGGCCTAACATCTTATTCGCAATTAGCGATGATCAGTCGTTTGCACATACCAGCTTTTACGGAACCTCCTGGGTGCAGACTCCGGCTTTTGATCGGGTAGCCAATGAAGGAGTTTACTTTCAGAATTGCTACGCCGGCTCCCCAGGTTGTGCTCCTTCTCGTAGTTCTATTGTTACCGGACGCTATCATTGGCAAAATGAGCAGGCGGGGCAACATGCCGCCGGTTGGCTAGCGAATTATGTACCCTTTATAGACATACTCTCGACTAACGGGTACCATACCGGATATACTGGTAAAGGAGTAGGGCCGTTCAAATACGGCGATCCACCGCTGCGTAGTCAGAATGCTGCCGGAGAAGCCTACAATAGTCTCGCCTACGAACCCGGAAGTGCCGATGATGAGCGCTTCGCCGAGAAAATCCGAACCACAAACTACTCCGCCAATTTCAGACAGTTTATGGAGCAACGAGAGGCTGATACACCTTTCTTTTTCTGGTACGGAGCTTCCGAACCCCATCGGGATTACGAAAAGGACTCCTGGAAAAGGTACGGTAAGTCATTAGATAGTGTAAAGGCTCCAGCTTTTATGCCCGATACCGAAGAAATACGAGGCGACCTACTGGATTACGCGGTAGAAATTGAGTGGTTCGATCTTCATCTGGGACGAATGATTGACTATCTAGAAGAGATAGGCGAACTGGATAATACAATCATCATCGTCACGGCTGATAATGGTATGCCGTTCCCCAGAGCTAAGGCTAACGCCTACGAGTACGGAGTTCACGTACCCATGACAATACGCTTTCCTCAGCAATTTCCGGCCGGAAGAAAAGTAGCCAATCCCGTGAGCTTCGTAGATCTGGCACCAACTATCCTGGAACTTACCCAAACTAGTGCTGAAGGGATGCTCCCTATTAGTGGACGCAGTCTGGTTACCTTACTAAAATCTGAGCAGGAAGGTACGCTGGATATAGCGAATGACTATGTACTGGCAGGGCGAGAGCGTCATTCTTCTTCCCGTTACCAAAACTTAGGGTATCCCCAACGAATGTTGCGCCGAGGCCAGTATTTATATATCTGGAACATGAAACCGGAACGATGGCCCGCGGGTGCTCCCCAACGTTTGCTCTCCGACTCTACCGAAGAATTACACCCTTACTACGGCATTGATGAGGAAAGAGTACATCACTCCGATTGGGCCTTTACCGATATCGACGCGGCCCCCTCCAAGTCGTTTATTGTAGAACATCACGATGATGAAGAATATGCAGAGTATTTTGATCTGGCAGTAGGCAAACGACCAGAGTACGAACTGTTTGACGTAGAAAAAGATCCTAACTGCTTAACCAACTTAGCCACCGATCCCGAGTTTACTGGCATAATGAGCGAACTGAACGAAATCATGCTTCAGGAGCTCACTGCTACCGAAGACCCTCGGGTGGTAGGGCCTAATCCTGAATTGTTCGATACCTATCCCCGCTACAGTCCCATGCGATATTTTCCTAAACCCGATTGGGCGTTATAATCCAGTAGCCCACTACAGTTTAGTTGCCCTTTTCTTTCTCGAGTGGTTTGCGTATCTTTTCTGTACCAAACCGCCCTATGGAAAACTATCAAAATAAGACCGATCTGCTCATCTCATCTCAGGATGGCTTCTCATTATTCTATCAAAAGTGGATACCCACCGAAAAAGTTGAACGGATCATCGTTTTTCAGCACGGACTGGGAGAACATTCCGATCGTTATCAAAACCTAATTCAGGCGTTTAGCGGTACGGGAACGGCTTTTTATGCACCAGATGCCCGAGGCCACGGCCGGAGTGGTGGTAAGCGAGGGCACGTAGCCCGCTTCCAACATTTTATCCACGATCTTCATGATTTGATTCAGCGAGTACGGCAGGAAAACGACAATCAAAAGGTGTTTTTGCTAGGGCACTCCATGGGAGGAGCTATCGTGTTAAAGTACGCACTCACCAAGGATTATCAGGATGGGCTTCGTGGTCTGATTGGTTCCTCACCGGGCGTTGAGCCGGTTATGGACTGGATCAAGAAAATTCAGAAGCCAGTAGCGGCTGTTCTGTCTCGAGTAGCTCCCTCCCTAACGCTGGATAATCAATTGGATGTTAACAATTTATCGCATAACGAACACGTGGTAACCGCCTACCAAGCCGATCCGTTGGTGCATTCCAAAGCTTCCACCCTGCTGGGCTACTCCCTATTCAATGTACATCACGATATTTATCGGGCAGCTTCTTCGATACAAATTCCGGTATATCTGATGCACGGCACTGCCGACCGGCTCACTAACCCCGAAGCTACGCAAAAATTCTATGAGCTTCTGGGTAGCACGGATAAAACGTTGCGTTTGTACCCCGGATTGTACCACGAAACGATGAACGAACGAGCGGAAGACCGACAACGAGTGCTAGACGAACTTAAAACCTGGGTATTAGCCCGCTAATAGTATGAGAAAGTGGTGGATTGCCGGAGTAATATCCTTGTTAACTATTTTTTCGGCAGTAGCAATTACTGTTTTTTTCTGGACCCAGACTCCCCACGGCACCCTACACTATCTGGCCGCTATCGGCCTACGCTTTATTTATGAGCCTCCCGATGTTCAAAACTACTCCCCCGCCGAGTTACGGGAAAGATATTGGCGGGAAGAGTCTACCTCTGCGGAATATCTGAACTATGTTTCTAACACAAAAGATACGATCGCTCTCACTACGGAAGGCGGTATTGTGATAAGATTATATTATCCTTCTTCAGCGAAGAATCTTCCTATCATTGTCTATTACCACGGAGGTGGGTTTGTATTCGGAACACTGAATGAGTACGATCTGCTCTGCGCCAAGTTGGCTGATAGGACTTCAGCCTTGGTAGTATCAGTAGATTACCGGTTAGCACCCGAGCATCCTTACCCAACGGCAGCGCAAGATGCTTACGCTGCCCTGCAGTGGGTATACCAAAATGCTCCCTCAATCGGTGGTGACAGTACCCGACTGGCCGTCGCCGGCGATAGTGCCGGAGGTAATTTGGCCACCGTAGTATCGATGATGACCCGAGATAGTAGTGAAGCATTCGTAGATTATCAGGTGATGCTGTATCCGGCTACTCAGTCGATAGACTTAACCACTGTATCTCACCAAAATTTCGGCGAAGACTACGGAATCACTACTCGGCAGATTGACTGGTATATTGAACAGTATCTTCCCGATGAATCGGATCGGTACGAAGCCTACGCTTCCCCACTGCTAGCCGAAGATCTAAGCAGCCTTCCTCCGGCTTTGGTAGTACTGGCCGGGTTTGACCCACTAAAAACCGAAGGTGAGCAGTATGCTAAGAAACTTCAGGCCACGGGCGTACCAGTCAGATTGCTAACTTATGAAAGTATGATCCACGGTTTTGCTAATATTCCTGAGTTTCCTCAATCGGAAGAGTTACTAGATGAGATAGCAAGTGCTTTAGAGGCGGTATTCTAATTTTCAGCTAGTTGAGCTTGGGATGACGATACTTGGATTTGGGTCAGGTAGAAATAGAGTATACGCGAGAGGATCAGAATGAACAAGCCGTAGGCGGTGGTAATAAAACTTACTTTTAATCCTCCTGCTAACATTGCTGTAGAAATATCTCCAGCAGCCTCTACATAATCAAATGCTTGTATCAGTCCGATAACCTGGGCAAAAAGACCCAGAAAGAAGCAGAACAGCCCAATCTGCTTAATCGCTGATGCTGACCAGGAAGTGGGAGTGGACCGGGTGATGAGGTGCCGCACGAACAAACCAATCATAACCAGACCCAATAAACTCAGCGTAAGCATGTATCCGAGTCCTCCCTCAAAGTGCCATTCAATAATTTTCATAACGTATTAGTGATGAGTGAAACATACCCCAATCGTACACTAAATATATCAACATCCGAAGAAACATCGGTGGATACCCGGAAACCGACGACAAACTACTTTTAACGGTAGGTATTCCTCTTACTTCAGTCTGGAAAGTATTCTGACTGCACTATCCGGTCAAGTAACGACGGTTTCGGCGCAGCCAGCCAAAAAATAGTATTTTGGAGTTATGGTTGCCAGACGCACTCCGTATGTTTTAATTCAGGTTGTTTTCTGGATACTGTTGCTGCTATTTAGCATTTATTACCTCGGACGGGAGGAGCAGCGGTACGCTGAGGGAGTAATCGTAAGCCTGCTGTATTTACCGGTGGTAGCCGCTACGGCTTATTTTATTTCCCGTTATCTTATTCCCCGCTATCTGCTTCAGGAAAGGTTTGTCCTCTTCTCTATCTATCTGCTCTACACCTTTATAGGCTCAGTTTACGCCTCACTGATGGTGATTATCACTAGCCTAATTGGGCTGGCCAATTTTGACTACAGCAATCTGCTGACCCCTATTCGCAACATCACCTCATTCATCGGTATTATCCACTTCTTCATTGTCCTGTTTGTCGCTATCAGCGTGACCGAGCAGTGGCATACTATGCAGCAAAGATATCTGCTGGCCCTGCAAGAGAAAAGTCAGGCTGAGCTGCGCTTTCTGAAAACTCAACTGCACCCCCACTTTTTATTCAATACTCTCAATAACCTGTACTACCTCACATTGAATAAGTCTGACCAGGCTCCCGAGGTAGTGCTAAAATTAAGTCAGCTACTCGATTATGTGTTACAGCAGGGTAAAGAAGCCTGGGTAAGTCTGGCGGAGGAATGCGAGCGCATGCGCGATTTCGTCTACCTGGAATCGCTACGCTACCAGGATCGGTTAAAGTTAGAAATTGCTACAGATGAAGGATTGGAAAACTGGAAATTTCCTCCGCTGCTGTTAATCACACTGGTAGAAAACAGCTTTAAACACGGATTGAAACAAACCCGAGGACCAGCATCCATTCGGGTGCAGGTTAACATTGAGGACGAAACATTGGCGATTACTGTAAAGAACTCGCAGTCTAAGTCCACTAAGAAGGTTACGACCCGTGGTATCGGACTGCCCAATATTCAGCGTCAGCTTGACCATCTGTATTCCGACGACTATCGTTTGTCACTCCATGACCTTCCGGAGTCGTTTACTGTCTATTTAACCCTTCCTGCTTATGCCTACCATCAAATGTCTGATTGCTGACGACGAGCCCTATGCCCGGCAACTTATTGTGGATTACGCCCGGCGGGTTCCCTTTCTGGAGGTGGTAGCCACCTGCCGGGATGCTTGGGAGGTAGCCGAACGGTTAGAAAAAGAGAGCGTCGATTTACTATTACTGGATATTGAAATGCCCGAGTGGGATGGAATATCACTGCTAAAAACCTGTGAATCGGCTCCCCGAGCGATCCTGATTACCGCTCATCGCGATTATGCCGTACAAGCCTTTGATCTGGAGGTGGTAGATTACCTGTTGAAACCGGTGAGCTTCGAGCGCTTCCTGAAAGCTATCTATCGCTTTCGTAAGCAGCACGCAACCAGTTTTGACCAACGGCCTCACCCCGAGAATTCTGCGCTATTTCTAAAACAAAACCGCCAGATGGTGCGGGTAGATTTTTCTGACATCAGCTACCTGGAGGTGATGGGAGATTATGTAAAAGTGATTCCGAAAACCGGCGACCCCATTGTTTCTAAGATCACCCTGAAAGAGGTACTCAGCAAACTGTCCGAAGAGGCCTTCTTGCAAATCCACCGTTCCTTTGTGGTAGCCAAAAGCGAAGTGGAAGCGATTACCACCGATAAAGTAAAAGTAGGCGATCAATGGCTGGCAGTGAGCCGCCCCTTTCGTGATCAGGTACGACAATTGTGGAATGGCTAGTTCATATCCACTCCTGATCGTTGGTCGTTTTTTCGTGTTCTACTTCGCCGGTATGTTTCGTTGAGATAGGCTCAATGAGCATGAGCCAGACTTCCTCACCGTTGGTGCGGGGCAAGTGCTCCACTCCCTTAGGCACCACCAGTATTTCTCCTTCGTGTACTTCCACCGTTTTATCCCGAAAATCCATATACAGCGTGCCCTTCTGAACGATGAACAACTCGTCTTCGTCGGCATGGCTGTGCCAGACTAGTTCATCTTTTACTTTAGCGAGCTTGATATACTGACCGTTTAGCTCCCCAATAATTTTGGGGGTCCAGTGCTCCTGGAATTTGCTAAACTTATCGTGTAGATTAATTTTATTCATCACGCTGTTATTATCCTCCGGCCGGTTTAGCCGCGTAACCCTGTTTCTGCAAATAGGCCACTACCTTATCGCGCTGGTCACCTTGAATCAGAATTTCTCTCTCCTTGGTGCTACCACCTACACCACAGTGACTTTTTAGTTTTTTACCCAAATCTTTCAAATCATCGTCCGAACCAACGAAGTCGCGGACTACGGTAACTCGCTTACCGCCTCCCTTACTTTCGCGCCACACCCGCAGCTTCTGCTCGCCGAGTGGCAACGTCTCTTCCTGATTGGGTTCATCCGACTCGTATGAGTAATCCGGGTTGGTAGAGTATACAATTCCGCTTTGATTTCTTTTATTCTTTCGGCCCATGTAAAAAATTGATTGAATGAAAAAACTGTGCTACTCAAACAGCACTAAACAAAGTTAGCGATATTAGCTATGCTTCCTAAACGTAATTTTTGATAATTCTATTTGGCAGTTTCGTATTTCCACCCCATCAAATTCATCATCCGGCAGAATTCTGTTTGTAACGAGGCTTCAACTAAAATTTTCTGTTGGGTTACCGGATGGGTAAACCGAAGCGATTCCGCGTGCAGCAGCATGGTTTCCATTTGCCAGCGCTCTTTGAACAGCCGGTTCTGCTTATTGCAGCCGTGCGGCCGGTCACCGATAATCGGGTGACGGATGTGGTTGAAGTGCTTGCGAATTTGGTGCTGCCGACCGGTACGCGGCTTTACTGCTACCAGCGAATAACGGGAGGTAGGGTGCTTACCGAATGACACGGGTAGTTCAGCCCGTTCTAGGGTTTGGTACTCGGTGAATGCCTCCTGAAGCTTACCATCATCCCGGCGTAGCGGATAGTCAATCTCGCCTTTATCTTCGGTGTGGCCCCGGACAATCGCCAGATATCGTTTCTCTACTTCGTTGTTCATAAACTGAGTTTGAAGAGCCGTCAGCACCGGCGAACTCAAGGCAAATAACAGCACTCCCCCGGTTTTCCGATCAATACGGTGAGCGGGGTAGACTGGCTGACCGAGTTGATCGCGCAGCAGTTGCAATGCCACCTCACTCACATCCTTAGCAATACGACTACGATGCACCAACAACCCATGCGGCTTACTAATCGCCACTAAATCCGAATCCTGATAAATAATTGGTAACACAGTGGTAAAGGTAGCTGATTTAGAACAGAAGATTTCTTTTGCCAAGAGAGTCTATCCTTTATAAGAGAATTTTTAACTTGCTTTATTGGTGAGGTTAGTCTCACTTGTAATTCGCTCTCAGTATAGATTATGGAAAGTAACTTCAGAATATCGCCTCGCATTCTCGAGCACTTAGGTGTATCAGCATATACGAGCCTAAAAAAGTGTCTCGCTGAGCTTTGTAGCAATTGTTACGACGCTGACGCAGAACATATTGAAATCACACTACCAGATGATTTTCAAGGCAACGCAAGTATAATCATCAAGGATGACGGCATCGGAATGTCGTCTAAAGATATTGAAGAAAAATACCTGTTTATTGGCTATAACAGACGTGAGGTTAATGACAACGATAAATCGTTTAGAAAGAACCGACCAGTGATTGGAAATAAAGGAATAGGAAAATTAGCTGGTTTCGGAGTTGCAAATACTATCAAAATAGTAACTATTAAAGATGGCGGGAAGTCTGAATTAACACTCCATAAACGTATCTTTGATAATTTTGAAACACTTGCTGAGTGTAAAATTCCAATTAATGTCTCGAGTACAACTGAAGAACCTGGAACGACTTTAGAACTATCTAATCTTTCTGTAAAGCTCAAACCTATAGAAGCAAATCAATTACGCAGACACCTGTTCAAAACTCTACCAAATGTTCCTGATTTTCTGATCAGAGTAAATGGAACACCCTGTTCAGCAGATGATGTTTTAGGCACTAAATATCCAATTAAACATACAATAGATGGAATTGGCACCATAACAGGCTATTACATTATTGCGAATACCCGGCAGAAAAATCCTGGGTTAGTAGTCAGAGTCAGAAAGAGAGCTGTAACTGAACCAAGCTTATTTGGTCTAGAAGCAAGAAGTCACTTTTCGTTTTCAGCCGAAAAGATCGTTGGTGAGATTGAAGCCGATTTTCTTGACCCATACATAAACACTAGCCGAGATGATTTTTTAGAAGAAATAGAAGAGGTTCAAGTCTTTAAGCTTTATCTAAGAGATTTTTTCAAAGAAATTATAGATGGGATTGAAAAAGAAGCAGAAGGAAAAAGAACTAGAAAGTTAATTGAAGTACCTGATGTTCAAGAGAAACTATCGAAACTTCCTCCTCACATTAGAAACAAAGCGAAAAAAGTCATTGAGGGTGTTGTTTTGAAATTAAAGACCGCTAGTGATGAAGAGGTAAATGAATTGGTAGATTGGATTATCAGATATTTTGATTCAAATGTTTTGAGAGAGCTTATGAATTCCATAATGCAAGCAGAAGTCAACGATGTCGAAAGATTATCTGCCTTGATTAGTGAATGGGGTTTAAAACAGATGAATAATGTTACAGAAATTATTAAGGAGCAGATAGACATAATTAAAAAACTGGAAGAATTAATTGATAGTGACAAAGCTCTTGAAATAGAAGTACACAAACTCATTGAGGGAAATTTATGGCTTGTTAAGGAAGGTCTAGAACTATGGGCTAGTGATAAGCCATTAAAAAGAGTCTTGGATAACCATTTTGATAAGCTGTATAAAGACAACCAAGACGAAAGACCTGATTTGATTTGTCGCTCTAGGGACTCAGGTAATCAGGCAGTGATTATGGAGTTCAAAAGGCCTAGAGTAAAGATCAAAATGGATCACATAACACAGGCACTAACTTATGAGAGTATAATAAAGGCTCACAGACCTAATATTACTTTTGAAACTTATGTGATGGGACGTGAATACAATCCTGATGTAATGGCAAGTAAAGACAAACTTGCAAAAGGAGACTTATTTCTGTGGAGCTTCAGTGAATTGCTTCAAAGAACACGTTCTAGATTTGAACAGATATTGGAAATATTAAACAAATAGATACTATTCAAAACATTAGTCACAAAACTGTTAGCCATTAAACATGCCTACGCACCTAGAAGCAGAAGTTCGTGTAACTGAGCGTTTAGTAAAACAACTTATCGTTTCCCAGTTTCCGGATTTCGCTCATTTTTCGGTGGTATTTTTGGATGCAGGTTGGGATAATAAAAACTATCGGCTGGGTTCAGATTATCTGGTTAGAATTCCGAGAAGAAAAGAGGCGGCGATACTTCTACAGAATGAGATAGCCTGGCTACCTAAACTAGAAAAACACCTTCCTATCAGCATTCCTGCACCCGTTCGGGTGGGTCAACCTGATTCGCACTACCCCTGGGTTTGGAGTATTGTTCCCTGGTTCAGCGGAACCACTGCCGATCGGGAATCACTGAACGAAACCGAAGCACTAAAATTGGTAGCTTTCCTGCGAGTACTTCACGGACAAGGCTCCCAAAATGCTCCAGTTAATCCGTTCCGGGCGGTTCCCATAGCGCATAAGTCGGATAAGGTAGCGCAGCATCTAAAAGAAATAAGCGCAGAAACCGATTTGGTTTCCGATAAATTGCTAGCATTGTGGCAGGAAGCGGTAGCCGAAACGTCTCCGTCAGAAAGCTGCCTGATTCACGGTGATTTACACCCGCTGAACGTGATTGTGCAGAATGGCAGCATTTCGGCTATTGTGGATTGGGGAGATATTACCACAGGTGATGCGGCAACGGATTTAGCCAGCCTTTGGATGCTTGTTGATAATAAAGATGTTCGCCAACGAGCTTTGCAAGAATACGGGGCTTCGGAAAGCTTGGTTAAAAGAGCCATTGGTTGGGCTATCTTCTTGGGTATCATTCTGCTGCACACCGGGCTTACGGTAGATGCTAAGTACACCAATGTGGGTCAACGAATACTGAAAATCATTAATGAAGAATAAACAGCACTATTAACTTTTAAGAAGTATGCGAAAGCCCCTATTACTTTTTCTACTATCAGTCCTAACTTTCTACCCCAGTTTTTCTCAACCTTCCACTGACAGTTCGCGAACGGTCGCTATTACCATTGACGATCTGCCGGTGGTAACTCGCCGCTATACTTCAGCCGTGAGGCTAGACATTACCCAGCGGTTAGTACGGAGTTTGGTAGAGAATGAGGTGCCAGCCATCGGTTTTGTGAACGAAGTAAAACTGTTTAAGAACGGAATATTAGATCAGGCCAAGGTAGACCTGCTTAAAATCTGGCTGGAAGCCGGACTGGAGCTGGGAAATCATACCTACTCCCACCCCAGTTTGCACAAAGTCAGCCTCACCGAATACCAGCAGGAAATTTTAGAGGGCGAGATTATTACTAAGAAAATCAGTGAGCCCTACGGCCAGGCCCCGCGCTACTTCCGCCATCCGTTTCTGCACACCGGGCGCAGTGTAGCCATCCGTGATTCGCTAAATCAGTTTCTGGAGGAACACGGCTACCAGGTAGCTCCGGTCAGCGTGGATAACTCCGACTACTGGTTTGCAGCGGCTTACGAACGAGCTCTTATCAACGAAGACGCCGATATGCAGCGGCGGATACGGGAAGCGTACCTTACCTACATGGAAGATTATTTTGCCTACTACGAGCAGCAATCGCAGGCGCTGCTGGGGCAGGAGGTTGCCCAGATTTTACTGCTACACGCTAATGCGCTTAATGCCGATACTTTTGATGCCCTGGCCGAAATGATACGCCAACGGGGTTACACTTTCGTTTCGCTGGGCAAAGCCCTGGAAGATACCTTTACCGGATCAGGCGGCATTTCCTGGATTCATCGTTGGGCGATTACGCAAGGTAAGAAAGGCGAGTTTTTTAGTGGGGAACCTGAGGTGCCCGAATTCGTTGATAAACTTGCCAATAGCTTTTAATTTTTAGTCATGACCGCCCAAAGGTTGCTGGATCAACTTCAGCAGGAATCTCAAAAAATAATACAACAGGTGCAGGAGCAATTGCTTTCGCTAGATGAGCGAACACTGCGCCAACGCCCCGCTCCCCAGCAGTGGAACGCTCTGGAGTGCCTCGAGCACCTATCACTCACCTACGATTATTACCTTCCGCAAATGGAGGAAGCGATTCACGAAGCTCCCACCGATACCAGCGAAGAAACCTACGAGTCTACCTGGCTCGGGCGAATGTCTATTAGCTCCATGAAACCCAAGAAGGACGGTAAAATATCCTTCAAAATGAAAACCTTCGAGCGTATTAAGCCCATGACGGATCACCGCTCACCCGAAGAGGTCATTAACCGCTTTATCAACCACCAGCAAACCTTTGAGTATCTCACCCAGCAGGCGCAAAATGTGTCGGTGAACAATACTAAAGTTACTACCCTAGCTGGCCCGTTAGTGCGCCTTCGCCTCGGCGACTGCTTTCGCTTTTTACTAGCCCACACCCAACGGCACCTACTGCAAGCCCAACGAGCACTACCTTCAATTAATGACTAATGAGTGATGATTGATGACTAATCATAATACTATTCATTACTCATCAATCATTAATCATCAAACAGAGGTAAGCGCATCAGGTACATATCGGCCGTAATATACAAGGCGGATTCATCGTCGTTAAACGCACAGTTGGCCGTGGCCTGTCCGGTTTTGAGCGTGCCTAAATGCGTGCCCTCCGCGTTAAAAATCCATACGCCTCCCGGCCCGGTAGCGAATACGTGGCCGCTGCTGTGGACGGCCATACCGTCGGGTAAGCCCTTCTCCTCACCCACCTGGTCGGTGGCATCGTAGAAGACGCGTCCGTTGTCAATGGTTCCGTCGTCCAGCACATCGTAGGCCATCCAGATGGCGCGCTCCGGGTCGGAATTGGCTACGTACAGTGTTTTTTCATCGGGCGAGAACGCAATGCCATTGGGGTGGCTCATTTCATCCGTCAGCAGGGTCAGGCTGCTATCGGCCACCGAAAAGCGATACACTCCCTGAAAGTCCAACTCCTTCTCCTCGCTATCCGCTCCGCCGGGTAGGCCGTAGGGTGGGTCGGTAAAGTATATATCACCGTTACTGTGAAAGACTGCATCGTTAGGGCTATTCAGCCGCTTTCCTTCGTACTCCCCTACAATCGCAACAAAATCAGACTGCGGATTATCCAGCGGAGCATTCATGCGAGCTACCTGCCGGTTGCCGTGCTGACAGAGTACCAGATTTCCGTTATCATCTAGCAGCAAGCCATTAGAGCCTGGTTCCTTTCCGGTAAATTCTGCTCCCGAAAATCCAGCTGGCTCCAAATACAGTGAGATGCTATCGCCCTCCTGCCACTTGTATACCCGATTGGGCGGAATATCCGAGAACAGCAGATAACCACCATCTCGCGGAACCCAAACCGGCCCTTCCGACCAGTCGAAGCCTTCGGCCAGCAACTCCAACTGAGCATCAGCCGAAACCACCTGATTCAAGGCGTCGTCAACCCGGTCAATCGTACCGACGGTGGGGTAAGCTGGAGCGGTCTCCTCAACCTCCCCTAAGGTGGATTGATTGGGAGAAGATGAGCAGGCGAAGAGAATAGATAGGCCCAGTGTGTAGCAGGATTGTCGTAGCATGTCGTCGGTTTTTGCGTTCATATTACGCATTTTTCCAGAAAATGCAATTCGGAGAATACAGTTTGAGTTGTCTCATCCCTCCCGATGAATTAACACATCAGCCTCAGATGAGTTAACTAAGTAGCGAAAAGAAAAAAAGCATCTATCTCATGAAAATACTCTTAACCGGCGCTAATGGCTACATTGGAGTGAGGCTGTTGCCCGTGTTAGTACGGTCGGGCCATACCGTAGTTTGTATGGTGCGCGACCGACGCCGAATGAACATTGACCAATCGCTGGTTGAGTCGGGTTGTGTTGAGTTTTGCGAGGCTGATTTACTGAAGCCAGAAACCCTTACGGATCTTCCGAATGATATTGAAGCTGCTTACTACCTGGTGCACTCAATGGGAGGCCGAGGTAATTTTGAAGAAATGGAGCAGCAAGCGACTAATAACTTTGTCAATCAGGTCAGCAAAACTCAGTGTCAGCAAATTATTTATCTCAGCGGCATCGTCAATGACGATAATCTTTCCAAACACTTACGATCGCGTAAAAATGTGGAAGACGTCTTGCTCAATAGCGGAGTGCCGACCACAGTGCTGCGAGCAGCCATTATTATTGGTTCGGGGGGAGCGTCGTTTGAGATTATTCGCGATCTGGTAGAGAAACTACCACTTATGGTAGCTCCCAAATGGGTCAGTACCAAATGTCAGCCTATTGCGCTGCGCAACGTACTACAGTATCTGGAAGGGGTACTAGGTAAGGAGGCTGCCTACCAGCGAATATTTGATATTGGCGGGCCCGATGTACTCACCTACGAACAGATGCTAATGCAATTTGCCAAAGTACGTGGTTTAACCCGGCACATTATTATGGTACCAGTGCTTACCCCCCGCCTCTCGTCTCTTTGGTTGTACTTCGTCACCAGCACCTCCTTCAAGCTAGCTCGCAGCTTGGTTGATAGCATGAAGAACGAAGTTGTGGTGAAGAAACGCGGTATTGAGAATGTGGTACAATTAGAGCATCTGATCCCCTACGAAGAGGCTGTACAACGAGCATTTCAGCGAATTGCCCAACGGGAGGTAGTTTCCAGTTGGAAAGACTCGCTAAATAGCAGTAAGGTAGATATTAACCTGCTGGACCATGTGAAGGTACCCGAACACGGAGTTTTCCGTGATGTGCGTAAAGTACCGTTTAGTAAGCCCAAAGAACAGGTAATTGAAAATATATGGAGCATTGGGGGCGAACGAGGTTGGTACTACCTGGGCTTTCTGTGGGAGATTCGGGGAATATTAGACCAGATGATCGGTGGAGTAGGATTACGGCGGGGGCGCCGCAGCAACAGCGAATTAGTACCGGGCGATGCCCTAGATTTCTGGCGAGTACTGGTAGCCGACAAGAAAAAGGGTAGACTGCTGCTCTACGCCGAAATGAAACTGCCGGGTGATGCCTGGCTGGAGTTTAAGGTGATTGAGGAAAACGGGCAGAACTATTTATTACAGACAGCTACTTATCGCCCGCAGGGCGTAGCCGGACGACTGTACTGGTGGTCAGTCTGGCCTTTCCACGGCTTTGTCTTTCCGGGTATGGCTAAGCGAGTGATTCGCTTCGAGGAAAAAATTCCTGACGTCGGGGAGGTAGCAGCGTAAAGGTCGGAGGCTAGAGTCTGGAGGTCATCGCAGTACGGTATTCGTATTGTCTGGGTTTTGACGTACAAAAACGCTATTTAAATAGCGGTACTCCCCCCGGAACCCCAAACTCCCTTTCCACATTATCCAGCACCAATACCCAATCATTCCCTCTTAGTCTTGTCGCTGGAGTGAAAGCTCTGATACCGGTGGCATCCATGTCTCCAATGAGCGTCGTAGCCCCAGTCTGACAATTGAACCACCAGGCTTTTGCCCGAGGCCAACCGCAAAGATCAAGATCTAAGCGAACCTCTTTACCCGCGGCTAAATACACCATCACGTAGTCATCTCCACGGGTAGCTACATTATATTCGGTTTCTGGCATATATTTATTCGTCACAATTTGCTGGAACGGAATACGATCTAGAAACGGGCGGCTTTCTAATAACTTCCGCACATGAAACATATCCTCGGCACCAGGGAGATTCAAAACATCGTACCAATAATGCCTGGCCCAGCGAGTAGGTTGGTGCTGGGGAGCGTTCATCTGCCATACATCATGGCAACCGTAGGTGTGCCCAAAAGCCCCACTAAACAGCGATTGATAGGCTGCCTGACGCACATCAGCATCATCAAACCACCCAAATGTCTGATAATCCCAATCCACTGGAAAATGCTCATACCGTGGCTCACCATCAAGTACCGGCTTAATAGGTGTACGTTCATAGTCCGGAATTAGCCAACGGATATATGCGGCATAAGAGCGCTGTCCATGACTGGTTTGTATCATATTAAAATCCAACCAATCCGCATCATGAAACCATTGTGAAGAGCTGTGTGCTCCATTAGGATGAAAGGTCATCAAATGATTTTTATCCTGAGATTTTATACCTTCCGCCATAGCGGTCCAAATAGGATTTTTTTCCTCGCTGCCCGGTCGGTCGGCTCCCATGAGATAAATAATATTAGAAAAGTTTCGGTAGCGTTTACCGATGATCTCTCCGTAGATTCTGGCATTTTCTACGGTAAAAATTTCTGGCCCCACCCCGTGCCTTTTGGTCACCTTGTCTCCCCAAGTTGGTACCAGTCCAATAAACATTCCTTTTTCGGCAGCCTTCTTGATGATCCAGTCTACATGTAGAAAATAGGCTTCGTTAATTTTGGTCGGATCATACCCCTCCAGAGGAAGATGACCTTCCGCGTTCGGAACATCCAGCCCCTCCAACTCGGCTAGAATCACGGCTTGTATTACCGTAAAGCCTTTAGCTCTACGATTTTCAAGATACATGGCAGCCTCATCCTTTGAAAGTCGATGAAATAGCTCCCAGGCTGTGTCCCCTAACCAGAAGAAGGGAGTGCCGTCTTCAAAAACCAGAAATCGTTTATTTTCTGAAACCCGTAATTTTCCGTGATCAAGATTATCGGATGGACCTACCCAAGTCGATTGACCTCGGGTAAAAAGAGGTAAGAAAATAAGAAGGGTTGCGAAGGATAATAGCCAATGATTGCTGCGTAACATTCCAGCAATTTACAAAACCAAATATGAAATTGTTGGTCACTCTAATAACAATTTTGCATTGGTAAAGTAATCCTAGTGTTCTATCAGTCAGTAAGAAATCAGTCACCAAAGCTTGTTTAATCCGTAGAAATTGGTTAGAAAGCGGATTACTAATTTTACCGTATATTCCTAAACCTCCGGTTTTTTGAAAGACATCATCATCATTGGCGGCGGACTGGCCGGGCTGATTAATGCCATTCGCCTGGCGGAGGCCGGATTAAACGTGCTTCTGCTAGAAAAGAAAACCTATCCCTTCCACCGGGTATGTGGGGAGTATATTTCTAACGAAGTAGTGCCGTTTCTGGAATCGATTAATGCGTTCCCTTACGAACTGGAACCTTCCTCTATCCGAGAATTTACCTTAACGGCCTGTTCGGGAGCTTCGGCCAGTATGCCGCTCGATTTGGGTGGGTTTGGAGTGAGCCGCCACGCGCTGGATCATTTTCTCTACCAGCGGGCTCAACAAGCCGGGGCTGAAATCTGTCAGCAAACGGCGGTACAATCAGTAGATTTTTCGGAGGGTCATTTTCGGGTTACATTGCCACAGAATGAAGTGGTAGAAGCAAGATTGGTGATTGGGGCTTACGGCAAACGCGCCCGGTTAGATAAGCAACTGGATCGGCCATTTATCCAGCAACGCTCGCCCTACATCGGGGTGAAGTATCATATGCGAGTAGATTTCCCGGATGATATAATTGCCCTTCATAACTTTCCCGGGGGCTACTGTGGAATCTCCCGGGTAGAAGATGGGCGCTATAATGTATGTTATCTGGGCAGTCGGGCACAACTTCGCAAACACGGTTCCATTGAAGCGATGGAAGCTAAGGTACTGCACCAAAATCCGTATCTTAAAAATCTGTGGCACTCCGCTGAATTTCTGCTCGACCAGCCGGAAGTGATCAACGAAATATCTTTCGCGCCCAAACAACCGGTTGTCAACCACATCCTGATGTCGGGCGATACCGCCGGACTCATTACTCCGCTCTGCGGCAACGGTATGGCCATGGCCATCCACTCCGCAAAAATCCTCTCCGACCTGATTATTCAGCACTACAGTCCCGTTGGTTTCGATCGTACCGCATTAGAAACCCAGTACGCCGACGCCTGGAAAAGGCAATTTGCCGCTCGCCTCTGGGTAGGGCGCAACACCCAACGACTATTTGGTGCCAAAATCAGTTCCGAAATTGGAGTACAGTTGGTGAAGCGCTGGCGCTCCGCTGCCCGTAGCATCATGCGCTACACCCACGGAGAGCCATTCTAGGTAGGCAGGGCACCTCTCAGTTACTAAACCTCGGCTAACACATTAGAAAATTATTTCTATCTTAAAGTCAGAACTATTGCTAAAGTCGCTTAAAATCGAATAAATGGATTCTGATATTAAAGAGCTATATGAGCTGTTACTTCCGAGGTTAGAAGCACTTGAAGAGCAGCGACTTGTCGTTCTTAAGAAGCTGGAATCTATCAAAAAAACCTCCCTAATCGTAGGGGGGATTATTCTGGTATTATTATTCTTCGTGATGGGTCTTTTCTGGGGATCGGTGGTATCAGCAACAATAAGTATCACGGTATACACCCTGCTGTATCACCGGGCAGTAAATGATTTCAAGAGAAATTATAAGCAAAATATCTTTCAGGAACTGATTCAAGCATTAGGTCCGCAGTACAGCTACGATATGGATGGTAACCTAGAAGAAGATATCATGAAAGAAAGCGGTCTCTTTCACCAGTTTAATTCAGTCAAATGTGAAGATCTGATTCAGGGCGATTTTGATCGGTACGCTTTCCAAATGGGAGAAATTAACCTATGGTACAACTGGGCGAATAATAAAAATGACGTTGACAGAGGTGGGGCTACTTCCTATATTTTTAAAGGGCTGTTTTTTGTTGGCACTACCCCAGTTCACTTTCCGCTCAAGATCTGGATTCTTTCCAAGTTTACTCCCCAGGTGCACCCGGTGAGCCGCATTAACGATGATTGGGAAAAAGTAGAAGTGAAACACTTAGCGTTCAGGAAAGAGTATCAGGTGTATTCGGATAATAAAGCGATGGCTACCAAACTACTCCAGCCCAAAATTCTGGAAACTATTCTATCGGCTCGAGAGAAAGTGGTGGAAGATAAGATGCGCTACGAAATATCTTTTCAGGGGAATCAGGTGTACGTTTCAATAGCCACCACCAAGGAGTTATTTGAACCGCAGATCAGTACTCCCATGACTGATTTTGACGTATTCGCCGCCAACTTTAAGTTTCTGACTAATACTACCAGCTTACTGAAAAATCTGAATATTTCCGAAAATTTAGCCTGAATGGTAACAGCTTGTTAGCCGCATGCTGCTTTCGAACTACTTTTCCCTAGTGGCTTACGTATCCATGAAAATTGCCAGTTACACCTTCCTTTCACTATTGCTGATCGTTACCGTAAATAATGTGGGCAATAGTCAGGTTTTACCCAGTGAAATACAATTTGTCCGGCAGGGTGTGCAGAGAATGATCTTCGACGAAGAGCAGTCAATCCTGCTAGCCAAGCTCGAGCCTAAAGCAGTAGTTGGCTTGTCTACCATGTATCCCATCCGTCATTACTTAAGTGAGAAGGCCGAAGTTTCGGTAAGTAATGAACAGTTGGTAATCCAGTCTGAGCAGAAAACCCGAACCGGAATATGGTTGGGAGGCTTTAATCCGTTTGCCACCTACTCTATCGATCTGGCTTCGTGCAGCGGAGAAGGAGAAATTGGTTTTGAATTTTCTGATACCAACCAACAGGAGCAGTTCATTATCACTGTCTTGGTTAAGGACACTTTGCTTACTGGAGTACAGCTCAAGGTTACCAAAAACGATGAAGTAATAGCCGAAGAATCGGTGGCGGTAAATCTTACGGGACAAGAAAGCATCAAGGGCAAAATCATCTTGCAGATGCTAGGCAGCGGGCTGGTGCTATATTCGCATAATCAAGGCTTGCCAAAAGTGATAGGACAGAGCGATTTCAATACCTACCTGGACTTACGTAGCAAACATTGTATTCATTCGTTTCAGTCGAGCTTATACCTGCAACTGCTAGAAGGGCAGGTGGCGATCAACCAAGCCAAAATAGCCCTTACCACCGGGGTTGGACTGGCTGATATCAGAGCAATTACCTACGAAAATGGTGATCCCTTGCTGGATAAGGGGCGGCTGTGGTATACCATGTCTATTCGGGGGCGGGCCTTACCCCACCATATTCAAGGCGTATTTAGCATGAACCCATCCGTGTTTGACGTCAGACTGGAGGGTGTTATCTTATTTGACCGTGACGATGGCCTACTCCGCAACGAGATCGCTTCCCATATTTTTTACGACCGCACCCAGGACCTCTGGCGAGGGATCACTACGGGCTTTAGCGCCTTCGCTAATCCCGATGAAGAAAAAAAGCAGTTGCTGGTCGTGGAGAGTAAAAGGGATCCCCGCTTCGGCTTCTCCGTAATGAGCGCCACACCCTTTGGGGTAGTGGGAGATATTGAAGACCCTCATTTGCTGTTCGATGCGGAAGCAGGAAAATGGCGGATGCTCACCTGTGTGAACCAGGATGGTTATAAAGCCATCATGCTGGAATCAGACTATTGGAATAAAGAGTACGAACAAATTGCCGGTCCGGTGAAGCACAACTCCACCGGCACATCCCTTCAGAAAATCGGAGATAAGCTGTACGCCTTTTCCGGAAGTAAGGAGAGAGAAATATTCATTTATACTTACCCCGATCTGGCAGAAGTTGGTACCTTACAAATGGATTTACCTCCCTGGAACGAAACATCCGGTACCAGAGTATGGCCCAATGTAATTCAATTACCCGAAGGTTATCCTTTCAAATACGTAGCGCTGATGATGGATCGTTTTGACTACCCCGGCATGCCCGAACCGAACTGGACCTACGGCGCTATTTATCTGTACCACGGGTACGACTGACACCTTTCAACTCAGCCCTCACCAAGCAACCGACATGAAAGCACTACTGACAGCATTTTTCTTTATGATCATCGCAACTTTAGTTCAAGCTTGCTCGCCAGCCCCAACTGAGGAGGAAGAAAGCTGGACCTTCGTAAGTATGCCCGATTTTCTGAACGTAGACTGCGATTACCCGCAGGAGGGTTGGGAAGATGCGCTTTCCTACGTACTGCAATCGGTGAAAGATGAAAACCCGGATTTTCTGCTGGTGGCTGGCGACCTGGTGATGGGGCACTGGGATGCCCCCGAATGGAATGATGCCGATACTATTCAGAAGTACGCTAATCGCTACTATTCCGCCTGGAAAAGCCGAATGGAGCAGCACGGATTGAAATACTACACCGCTATCGGAGACCACGAGGTAGGCGATAACCCCTGGCACACTGACAAGAAATTAGCCGCGGTAAAAATGTATAAAGAAGCCTTTAACCACCACCTTGGTATGCCCCAGAACGGACCAGACCATATGAAGGGCACTGCCTTTTGGTGGCGGCACAAAAACGTGCTATTTATTTCGGTAGATGTTTTTGAACCCGGCGACAGCGATCAGGGCTTGGTCAAGGCGGGAGTAACCGGCAAGCAACTTCAGTGGTGTCGGCAGGTACTGGAAGATAATGCGGATGCCACGCATAAAATTGTGATGGGGCATACCCCTGTACTGAGTCCGGTACGGCAGTGGAGTTCCAGTGGCCTAACCATTGAAGAGGGAGCAGAATCGGAGTTTTGGCAGTTGATGAAATCGTACAATGTGGATGCCTACCTCTGCGGTGAGGTGCACGCTATTACCTGTACCGAACGGGACGGTATTATGCAGGTAGCTCACGGTGGTTTGATCGGCTACAACACCCGCACGAACTATATGGTAGTTAAAGTGAGCGACAACAAACTGGAACTGACGCTCAAGGAGGTAGATATGCTGCCGCAGGGCGACCATCTGTGGCAAACCAAAAACAACCGCCCTTTAGAGGAAGTAATCATCAGCGAAGAGAGTAGAAATAGCGGCTTCTATCCGGTAGGACTAATTACCATTGATAAAACTAATGGCAAAAATTTTACTAATCGCCGAGGGCTATTTTTGAAGAAATACGAAGCCATGAGTGAGCGCGCTGTCCCCATTTTCAGAAAAAATAATCAACAGAATATTCCTACCGAAGTGACCAAAGTGGTGGTCGAGAAGGAATAATTGGAAACTACTACTAACGAGTTCATCATCTCCCTTCGCGGCCTAAGCAAGCTTAGTATTTTCGTTGCTATTCGCACAATTGGTATATTGGCAGCTAACACTCAGTATAACGCTAGTTTGATAAACTCCTAACCATGAGAAAAACCTTCTACCTATTTTGTACCCTGCTCATGCTCGCTGGGGTGAGTAGTCTCGCCCAGACCTTCCCCGGCGAAGATTGGAATTACACCGAAATCCCCCAAGCCCAGGGCTGGGATGCTGAAAAAAGTGAGGCCTTCCGCCGCTACATTATCGATAGTTCTTACGTCACCGGCCTGCTTATTGTGCACGACGGTAACATTGTGTTTGAGTATGGCGACGTGGAGGAGAATAGCTATATCGCCTCCTGCCGTAAAAGTGTGTTGGCCATGCTGTACGGCGAATACGTGGAAAATGGTCAGATCGATCTGGACAAAACCATTGAGGAGCTCCGCCTTGATGATGTAGAAGGCATTTTGCCCATTGAGAAACAGGCTACCATCCAGGATTTGATTTCGGCTCGCTCTGGAGTGTATCACCCTGAAGGGTACCCCGGCGGCATGCAGCAGTACGCCCCGGCGCGAGGCTCGGTAGAACCGGGTTCCTACTGGCTGTACAGCAACTGGGATTTCAACGTAGCCGGCTACGTATTTGAACAGGAAACCGGGAAAAACATCTACGATGAAGTAGAACGAAAATTAGCCCAACCGCTAAATATGCAAGACTGGGACCGATCGCTACAACAGAAGCAGGGCGATACTACCATCTCTAAGTACCTGGCCTACCCCATGTGGTTTTCTACCCGCGATATGGCCCGCATCGGCTTGCTCATGCTGCACCACGGCAACTGGAATGGTAAACAACTCATTAGCGAAGCGTGGGTGGACGAAATGCTGAAGCAACGCACCTCGTACGAAGAACTAAATAGCAACGTTCCGGTATTTGAAGGGACCGGCGTGGATTTTGGCTACGGCTACATGTGGTGGCTCTGGGAAAATACCTCGGACGAACGACTAAAAGGCGCTTATTCCGCTCAGGGGGCGATGGGGCAAAGCATTACAGTCTACCCTGCCATCAATACAGTAGTGGCCTACAAAACCAAAGCTGCCTACCGAAGGCGCAACAGCCGGGAGGTTCGGTTAGACTTACTCAAAAAAGCCGCTGAACTTTATACCGCTCGTTAGCTGATAATGTAGCGATACTATCATTTTATCCCCATCCGAGCCACTTCCGCCGCTATGAAACAATTACTCCTTTACTTGTCCTTTTTAGTTGGATTTCAGATTAGTGGGCACGCTCAGTCAGCGTATGAATTACCGCAATCAGTGAAGAAGATATTGTTTCTGGGGAATAGTATTACGTGGAGTGGCGAATACGTGGACTTCGTAGAGACTTACTTCAGGGCGGTTAAGCCCGAGCATTCGCTGGAATTTATCAATGCGGGCCTGCCTAGCGAAACGGTATCCGGTTTATCCGAACCCAACCATGCCGACGGTAAGTTTCCGCGCCCCGATTTACACGAACGTTTATCACGGGTACTAACAGCGATAAAGCCCGATCTGGTGATTGCCGGCTACGGTATGAACGATGGGATATATCTACCGTTTGATGAGGACCGATTTAGCAAATTCAAAGAGGGCATCGTCTGGCTTCATAATGAGGTTGTAAAGCAAGGTATTGCTATCATCCACGCAACGCCCCCCGTATTTGACGAGCGAAAAGGAGCGGCCTACGCCAACGTGCTGGACATTTACTCAGACTGGCTAATTAGCAAACGATACACCGCCAACTGGAACGTGATTGATATCCACTGGCCCATGCGAAAATACCTGGAAGGCAGACGGCTTACTGATGCTGCTTTTACCCTGGCCGAGGATGGAATCCACCCTGGCACTACCGGTCACTGGCTGATGGCTAAAGAGGTATTATTGTATCTGGGAGAGCAAGAGGTAGCCTCAGCCGATAGCATTGAGGAAGCGCTATCGTCTTTCCAAAACGTCGATAAGCTATTGCGGCTGGTAAGCGAACGTCAGGAAATTCTAAGGAACGCCTGGTTAACTCACACCGGCCACCAACGACCCGGCTTACCAGCGGGGATACCCATCTCTGAAGCCAAGGAAAAGGCGGAAGCGATTGATCAAGAAATTTCTGAGTTAGCGCAGTGATAAAATGCAAAGTAGTGCTTAGCATTAGCAAAATAATTCGCCTTGTCGATATCCAATCGGTAGGTAAATCAACCGTTGAAAAAGCCGCTCAATCCGAGTTTAAGGATTTTGAAGATGCCCTACAAAACTACTGTGCCGAAGAAGCCAAAGTGTCTACCATAGTCACCCGAAACGTGAAGGATTACAATAAAAGCAATTTATCAATTCTAACACCATCTGAGTTGCTTGCAGTGGTTGCTTAGCCGCGAAAGTTACACCACATCTCTTTGGTGAATAGAAAAACCTTCTCCAGGTAAAATTTCCAATACTCCCAAATGTGTAAGATTGAGCGAGGCCAAAGGATTCTACAGCAGAACCTTGGTTGAAGGTTAGCCAAACCGAGAAGTTCATATTCTTTGTAAAAAGTGTTAGATTCTTTATTAGAGTTTGTATATTAAACCATGTAGTCATTAGTGGTTATTACACCTGAATAATATCGGCTTAGAAAAATAGTATTACCGATAGAAAAAATAACGGAGATATTGCAATTATCAATTTGTTAGTGGCAAGTGATAAATTAAATGAATAATTCAGTACATAAAAGAGACTTTGACATATTTCTTAGTTATGCAAGTGAAGACAGACACATTGCCGACAATATAGATAACTGGTTATCTGAATTCGCAGGCTTCCAAGTTTGGTATGCACCAAGAGAATTAAGTGGAGGCTCATTACTTGCCACCGATCTTCAAAAGGCGATTTCTCGTTCTAGAGGAATAATCATCATCGCTACCCAAAACTCTGTAGACAAAGGGTGGGTTAAGAACGAATACAATTCTGCGATGGATGAAAAAAGTAATCATCCTGATTTTAGAGTAGTTATACTTAGATTCGGCACGTCATCGCCTGACAATATTATGAAAGGAATGACTTGGATTAATATTGAACAAGAAAAATTATCACCGGATAATGCAATTTCCATAATCAAATCATTTTATCCTGGAGAGAAAAGACCTAATCCAAGTAATTCAAAAGACATTTATATAAGTTGTTCTTGGAGAGCAAATGATAACAGAAGTGCCATATCTGTAATGATGCAATTAGATAAAATAGGTTTTCGACTCATTGGAGATTCTGAGGATCAACAGAAATTTGGCGAAGGGAATAGAGTTGAAAGAATCATGTCAAGCTGTGGTGCATTTGTTTGTATCATTCCTTTCCGAAATAATCAAGAAGCCAATGATGGAGAAAGGCCATATAAATACTTTCTGAAAGAAATAGATTATGCTAACCAGTTACAAATTCCAACTTTAATAATCTCTGATCCAAAAATCATTTCGGTCAATGGGCAAAAGAATCAGTGGCTTCAGTTAGATACAAATGCTCATGAAATTAGTGATGAGATAAAAATAGAAATTGAAAACTTGATGGATGAATGGCGTAAACCACCAAATCCACAATATATATTTTGTGCTTTAGACTTGGATAATGAAGCAAAAAATGCCACAAATTATTTCCGACACTTAATTGAAAGGATAACAGGCATGGTCACAATTATTGGTACAGATATTTCTGATGAACCGATACAATTATCCATTATTCAGTCCATACAAAATTCATTTTTAACAGTAGCTGATATTTCGGACGACAATCTTAATACTTGCATAGAAGCAGGAATAGCAATTTCTTCAAAGGCTAATGTTGAACTTATTTCAAAAGGGGAACCTAGAAGACCACCATTCATGCTAAGATCTTTGCAACTAATTACTTTTGAAGATGATATCGAGAAAGTAGGTAGAATTCACAAAATTGTATTTCCGTACAGACGAAGAATAATAAATGCTGAACTCTAAATATCTGTCATTTACACTAGATATGACGGCATACCTCGAATGGTCGCATATTATTATCCGTCAGAAACAGAAAAAAGGACAAGTCCCAATGAACTTACCCTTTCGTTTATAAATACTCTAACAATTACATCAACCCATATTAATATCCCGTTGGGCGAAGGGCTGATCGTACAAACGGGAACCCGTCGCCTCATACAACGCGTTGGCTAAGGCGCCCATTACCGGTGGTAAGGAAGGCTCGCCCAGTCCGGTAGGATCAATGCCGTTCTCTACGAAAAAGGTTTCAATCTCTACGGGAGCTTCCTTGGTACGGATGAGGCGGTACTTATCGTAGTTGCTCTGGTCGGGCTCACCGGAGGGGCTTCCCATCACTGAAGCCAAGGAAAAGGTAACAGCAATTGATAAAGAGATTACTGAATTGATGTAATAAGGGGAAGAACAACCATCTTGAAATTCAGTAGCTCCTAACATCTGTTAGATAGGATACTTTGCTATATTGCCAATAACAGCATTCATCACAAGAAAGGGGTTTGGACTCAGATCAATTCATATCCAGTTTTAGCAGCGTCTTACAGACCAAGACCTATTTAAAAAATCAGATTATCCATCGCGAGCAAACGATTTGCAATAACTTGTATTTCGTTAAATTCGGGGTTGTTCGGGCGTTTTACCATCGAGATGGAAAGGATGTAACGGCTCATATTGCTATTGATCAGGGTGCTATTACCGCCATTGATAGTTTCATCCAAAGGAAACCGAGTAGATACAACATTGAATCATTGGAAGACTCTACACTAATAGTACTCAACTACCGTGAGCTAACTCAATTTTTACTCGAGAACCCTCAACATGAACGAACCGCCAGAGTATTTTTAGAGAAGATATACATTGATCTAGCCGAGCGAATAGAAAGTTTGCTATTTCACACTGCTCAGGAACGGTATGAAAAGCTGGTAAAGCAAAATCCCTCTATTGTCCAAAGAGTCAACTTAGGACATATTGCTTCCTACCTGGGTATATCACAAGAAACGCTGAGCCGGGTAAGAGCACGATTTTGACATTTGTCAAAGAGATTCTACGTTCAATGATGTTCTTTTGAAGAAAAAACATGAGCGAGAAAATTGTATATCTTCCGGCTCACCAGCTTGTGAAGCTGATTAAGTCCGGTGAATTAACTATTCCTGAAGTAGTAGAGGCGTTCTTGAAGCAAATTGAACGGTATAATCCCCAGATCAATGCTATCTTCAATATGCGACGGCGAGATGACATTATGAAGGAGGCTGAAGAGAAAAGCAAATTGCGTAAGGATGCACCTCTGGGGCCATTGCACGGCCTACCCATGACAGTGAAAGACAACTTTTGGGTGAAGGGATTAAAAGTGTCGAATGGTCACCCACTCTACCGAAATTTCGTTGCTAATCAGGATGCACTTCTTATTCAAAAATTAAAAAATGCTGGAGCTATTATTATAGGAAAAACGAATGTTCCTCTATTTAGCATAGACTGGCAGGCAACCAATTTTTGGAACGGAACAACCAATAACCCTTATGACTTAAACCGAGTACCCGGCGGCAGTTCTGGTGGTGCCGCGGCTGCCGTAGCTGCTGGTTTAAGCCCAGTTGAACTGGGGGGCGATCAGGGTGGTTCCATCCGGGTACCCGCTCACTTCTGCGGTATTTGCGGAATTCGTCCCACTGAAAATGCGCTTTCTAACCGAGGACATATTCGGTTTCCTAACAAGCCGCAAGGGCAACGGCAGGTTACTGTAGCCGGGCCTTTAGCTAAGAATGTAGAGGATTTAATCATGATGATGGACGTACTTTGGAATCACGATACGCATCCGTTGGCAGAAGTTCCGCCCGTCGCCTTTAAAAGTACATCCTGGAACCGTAGCTCACTGAATATTGCCGTCTCAGAATCCATGAATAAAGTGCCCATTGATCATGAGTATCTAGAGATTTTTAGAGGATTTATTAGCAAATTGGCTGAGAAAGAGCATACCATTAGTAAAGATGAACCCTCGTATGATGAAGACAAGGCGTACCATACTTGTGGAAAGATTACGGGGTATGAGTTCGAGATTAATATGCCTAAGCTACCTTTGGCTAGCACACTTATGTACTGCTTTATTCGAGGAAAATATAAGGACCACGCTTGGGCAAAGGGAATCTACGACGGTATCGGTATCTCTGCCAGGGAGTATACTAAAACACTCGACTATAAGGATCATTTTGCCAACACCTATCATAAATTTCTTCATCAATACGATCTATGGATAACTCCGGTAGCGGCTATTGAAGCGTTTGAACACCAAAAGGCGGGTAAATCATTTACGGTTAACAAGCAGAAGGTTCCGTATACGAAAGCAATTGCATCCTATAATTTTACTTCAGCCCTTTCTGGCCATCCTATAGTGGTTATTCCCATAGGGTTGAAAAAGAATGGTATGCCAGTTGGAGTGCAGATACACGCAAAGAAATGGGCCGACCATAAGCTTCTGGAAATAGCCAAGCACTTTTCCCAATTAACTGATAAGTTCACCATACCCGAACTGGTAACTACTGGTAGTAGCTAACTTCTAATAAGCAAGCAGGGCAACCCCATAATGAGCCTGCCCTTTCATTCTTGATAAGAGTTTGTATATTGAACCACAAGGCTATTAGTGGCTATTACACTTGAATGATATCGGCTAAGAAAAAGAGCTAACCTATAGAAAAAATAGCGGCAATATCTCCGTTACCCGCCAGTATCAGCAGGATAACGGAGATATTGCCGTTATCAATTTGTTGGCAACAATTTAAATAAAATATAGATCCTTCTGTATTATGACAAAATTTACCTTAACTCTTATTCTTATAGGTCACCTTTTGTTTTCTACCAAGAGCAAAGCCCAAGAAAACTACCTGAACTACCACTCGAAAGTAATTGAATGCGAACAGCTAATTGTTGAAGGAAAACACACTTCTGCAATTAATATGTTTGACTCTCTCTTTAAACAATTTGATTTCTTGTTCCTAAGAGATATCAAGGTTGCAACAGAACTCAGCGCATATGAAAATGATTATAAATCAGGATTGGAATTTACTAGGCTGGGAATCAAGGCTGGCTGGACACTCAAAAGCATCAACAAAAGTAAAAATTTACAATCGTTAAAAGAATATTCTGAATGGTCGAAGATTGTATCAGCATATGATTCACTCCACAAAATTTACTTATCAAAACTAAATTTTCGGCTTAAAGAACAAGTCCATGAAATGTTTAAGAACGACCAAAAGAAGGCACTTGGGGCGTTTATCAGAATTGGACAAAAATCCAAAAGGAAATATTCTGAAAGAAAATTTGCTCCTCATAGTGAAGAACAATTAGAACACCTCAACCAGATTCTTGATGAACAAGGTTATCCAGGAGAACAATTAATAGGCAACGACTGGTGGGTCTCGGTTATTTTAAGTCACCATAATTCAATCTCAAAGGAATACAATCAAAATGATACTTTGTATTTGAACATAAGACCAAGGCTTATTAGAGCCATTGAAAAAGGCGAATTACATCCCTACGAATTCGCTACAATTGAAGATTGGAGAACTGCGGCTATGAATAATCATGATTCAACATCCTATGGTTTTCTAGGAAAAATGAAAGATGAATTGATGTTGGAAAAAGCCGATTTAAATAGAAATGAAATTGGGCTGAGGTCAATAGCACTAAGAAATGATTTGTTAGAAATTGAAAAGGCAACAGGCTTAAATCTGTATTTGCCAAAGGGATGGCAGAATGGGAAAATCACAATTGCCAACAAATGATAAGCTCAATGAGCAGACAGAGCTATGAGCAGTATTCAGTACAAAAAAGTAACTTTGAATCAATTAAAAAGATATGCTTACTGAGCTTATCTAGCCGTTGGCAGTAATGTAAAAATCACAGAAAATGAAAGTAACCCTGATTAGCATTCCAGTACGAGACCAGGAAAAAGCCTTAAGATTTTATACTGAGAAATTAGGCTTTATCAAAAAGAAGGACGAACCGTTAGGTGGTGGCAATAGATGGTTGACCTTAGTTTCAGAAGAATGGCAGGATGGGCCAGAATTATTGTTGGAACCAGCCCCTAATCACTTTGAACCATCCAAAGTATATCAAGATGCATTGATGGAGGCAGGAATTCCTTGGACACAATTTGACGTTGAAAGTGTGGATTCTGAATATGAACGGTTGATGGAGCTTAATGTAGAGTTCAGCGTTAAACCAACTGAAATGGGGAATGTAAAATATGCCATTCTCAATGATACCTGCGGAAATAATATTCAACTGGTTGAGGAATTATAGAAACACTATCGCCAACAAAACCTAAAGCCAACTAAAGTCTGGCTTTAGCCAGACCGTTATAGCCGATAAAATAAAAAGATAGTTCAGCATTAAATCTCAACTTTGACTGAGAGTTTCGGAAGATAATGGTCTTTCTGCTACGAATGGTAAACGCTATATTTGAAATTTGTCTATCTTTCGAGGTAATTATTAAAACACTACACGAATGAAGAAGCTTCTTTTTTTAATTGTATTAACTTTCTTAGTAAACATGCTACAAGCACAAACAATAGAAGGTGACTGGAGTGGGAAACTTAGCGCATCAGGGCAGGAAATTCCCCTGATATTTCACTTCTCTGGCACCGATGATGCCCTAACCGCTACTATGGACAGCCCATCGCAAGGGGCTAGTGGTGTTCCTGTGGAAAAAGTAAACTATGCAGACGGTGAGCTAAGTCTTTCACTCATGGGAGGACAAGTTGCCTACGTTGCCGAGGTTGATGGAGAGACCATGGAAGGTACTTTTAAACAAGCAGGTGCAGAAATGCCCTTAAGTCTATCCAAAGGTGAAGTTGATAAGCCAGGTAATACTTTACTACCCAGTACGGAGGATGAGCTAAAGGCACTGGCAGCCAAAGAAACTGGAAGCTATACCTATTCTGTTTCTGATTATTTTGCCAAGCCTGCTTCTTCATCTTTTCAATTATCTCCTCAAGGAGCCTACATGAGCTATCGTGAGAAAGATGAGAACCTGAAAAACCATGTGTATGTCAAAAACATCAAAACTGATGAAGTAAAGCGCGTAATTACCGAGGGCGAAGAGCTGGTACGTGGCTACGGATGGGCCAACGATAACCGCTTGATTTACGTCATGGACAAGGGAGGAAATGAAGATTATCACCTCTTTGCAGTCGACGTAGACGGTGCCAATGAAAAAGAACTTACCCCTTACGAGGGGGTTAGGGTTAATATCCTGACACTTCTGAAAGAGGATAAAGACCACATGATCATCGCCATGAATAAGAACAACGCCCAGGTGTTTGATCCTTACAAAATTAATATCGTTTCAGGAGAAATTGAGCAACTGTATGAGAACACTGATCTTGCCAATCCAATTATGGGGTATGAATTTGATAAGGATGGTAATCTTCGCGGCTTTACCCGGCTTAAAGACGGCATCAACTCCGAGATTTACTACGCGGTAGAATCGGGTGATTACCAACTGATGAAGACCACTAAGTGGGACGATACTTTTAATATCCTCAGTTTTGACTATGCTTCTGAAAATCCGCACGATGCCTACGTTCTTTCTAATCTGGATTCGGATAAGTCCGAAATCTATTTATACGATTTGGCGAAAGACCAGGTAATTGAAAAACTATTTTCTAACGATAGTTACGATGTTTCGGGAGCCACCCTTTCTCGCAACCGAAATTGGGAACTGGATTACTTCAGCTATGAAGGTGAAAAGTATCACATCGTTCCGGTTAGTGATTACTACAAAAAGCTCCATACCAGGTTACAAGAAGAGTTTCCTGATTATGACTTTTATCTTTCGGGTAAAACCGATGACGAAAGCCAATACTTGATCTATGTAACCAGTGACAAACTGTACGGCAGATACTATTCGTACGACGTAGCCAAAGATGAAATCAAGTTATTATTTGACCTGATGCCCCAATTGAAAGAGGAAGATATGGCTGAAATGCGCCCTATCTCTTTCCAGAGTCGGGATGGTATTCAACTGCACGGATACATCACGTTGCCAAAACAAGCCTTAGATGGCGAAAAAGTACCGGTGATTGTTAACCCTCACGGTGGCCCCCAGGGTGTTCGTGATTCTTGGGGATTTAACCCCGAAGCCCAGCTATTTGCCAGTCGCGGTTACGCTACATTACACGTCAATTTCAGAATAAGCGGGGGATACGGTAAAGAGTTCTTACGTGGCGGATTCAAACAGATTGGTCGTAAAGCGATGGATGACGTGGAAGATGGCTTGCAGTATGTGATTGAGCAAGGGTGGGTCGATGGAAGTAAAGCAGCCATTTACGGCGGTAGTCACGGAGGATACGCTGTTTTACGCGGGCTTACTAAAACCCCTGATTTGTATGCTTGTGGGGTAGATTACGTGGGTGTATCCAACCTATTTACCTTTATGGAAACAATACCGCCCTACTGGGCTCCTTATCTGCCCATCCTGAAGGCAGTCTGGTACGACCCGGAAGTTCCGGAAGAAAAGGCGATCATGGAGGAGGTTTCTCCGGTTTTCCACATAGATAAAATCGAGAAGCCACTCTTTGTCGTGCAGGGAGCTAATGACCCTCGGGTCAATATAGATGAAAGCGACCAGATCGTACAGGCACTGCGTAGCAAGGATATGGAAGTACCCTATATGGTGAAATATGACGAAGGCCACGGATTTGGTAAAGAAGAAAACCGAATGGACTTATACGAAGCCATGATGGGATTTCTTGCGGTTCATTTGAAATAACCCATTGATTTAAAAAATTGAGAAGATATCGAGTTGGGTAAAAGAAAGAAACTCAAGACTTCGGTATCTTCTCTATCAAGCAATACTATTGACTACGTAATTACTAAGCTTGAATCCAGAGCAAAATCCAGGGAGATCATCAGCTAACTCATTCGCTTGGTTAATATCCTTAGATAAACCTGTAAAAATCATGTTCTTTGTTAGGAGGTGATAGATTCTTTATCAGAGTTTATATATTGAACCGCAAGGCTATTAGTAGCTATTACATTTGAATGATATTGGTTAAGTAAAAGTACTTACAGGAAAAATAACGGCAATATCTCCGTTACATAGCTGATACAGGCAGATAACGGAGACTTGTTGCCATTATCAACTAGTTGTAGTGCATTGACTAAAAATGAAAAAACTGAAATATATACTTTCGATTTTGTTGGTGATTTGGGGATTGCTTATGGCTTGGACTAAACTTTTCTCTGTTGGTCCACATTTTCCATTCCTAACACTTTTGACAGTAGTTGCTCTGATTTCAGGAATTAGTAAATACAAAAAAGCGAATTTAATTTTCCTAGCATCTGCTTGCCTTTGGTTAATATCAAGTGCCGAAACAATTGGCTTTGTGATATTCTTCGATGAAGGTAATTACGGAAGAATGATAATAGGTGTTATTCCCTTTTTATTAAGTATCGGACTTCTTTTATCAACTCAAATTGAACTTAAATTCATAAATACGAGTGCAAAAAAAGTTCTTTTAGCATCTCTATTTGTATTGATAGGAATTGGTTCTTATGTGTATAAGCCAACTACTGAAGAAGTTAATTGTTGGTATTATTTGGACAATGGAAAAACTTACAATGTCTTGTTTGCAGAAGCACCTGAAAGAACCTTTGAAGTTGAGTTATCATCAAACGAACTTAAAAATGAAGTTAAAGCAGATGCTTTGCAATATGAAGGACGAGATGGATACTACTGTCCTGAAACAAAAGTGCGAGTGGTAACCAGATTTGGGATAATAATTTCAGCGAAAATAATGTCATTTAGAAATAGCGAAATCGATAAGAAAGTAACTTTTAGTAGTCCAACAAAAATTCCTTTGGATAAGGTTAATGGAAAACTAGAGATTCTCAAGCCATTTATACTAAGTGTATGGAATTAAAAAAACGCACTACAACACTGTATATAGCAAATAGGGCGTTCGGTGGTTTAAGAAAGTTCAGTGCTATTTATTAACACCGCCAAATTTTCAATTTGGCTTTTAAAATGAAGAAGTTAAAAACAAAATGTAAAAATATGGCTCAGAGCAAACTCGAAAGTTCATCGCTTTCGACTGCCCTACTTGCTATATACTAAACGTTGTACACCATTAAAGGAAGTCCCTTGATATGTACAAATTTATAAATGACGAAATGCTCACTAAATCATAAAAAATGAAACATGCTATTTTAATCATTCTATTATCGTTTCCCTTATTTAATGACACAGAACCACCTATTATCGAAAAAGTTTGGGAAATCTCTGAAGGGTTAGAGTTTCCAGAATCCGTAGTATACGATAAGGAAAACAAGGTACTTTATGTCTCTAATTATAAACGTTTTGTGAGAAATGGCAGTAGTTATTCTGACTGTTCCATTTCTAAAGTTGATTTAAATGGTCAGATTATTGACAAAGAATGGATACCCAATTTGTCTTCACCAACAGGACTGTTTTTAAAAGACGGTTTACTGTATATCGTTGAAAGGTTTGGAATAGCAATTTACGATATCGAAAATGATACAATGAAAGCACGACATCATATCAAGCATAATTTTTTGATTAATGATATTACTTTAGACGATGAAAATAACATGTATATTACAGAAGCCGGAAATAATACGTTATACAGAATAAAGGAAAATAAAGTAACCCCATGGATTAAGAGTGATAGCATAGGGGATGCAAATGGAATCTCCTTTATAGATGACAAACTTTATATTGGTGTAAATGAAGATGGCTTTCTCAAATCCATTGATACAAAAACCAAACAGATTTCAAATGTATACCATTTAGGAGAAGGTAATATAGATGGTATTAAAAAAAGGGGGAATCAACTTCTAATTTCTTTGTACGAAAAAGGAATGAGATTAATTGATGAAAATGGAGAAATTGTAGAATTTGCAAATACTGCGTCAACAGGATTACACTGCGCAGATTTCGAATACATTCCGCATAAAGATATGATTATAGTTCCTTCTCTATTTGACAATACATTAACAGCATATAAATTTAAGAACTAGCTCAAAGTTTTTGATGTAAAGGTTTTTTTATTAAAAAAATTGAGGTGATAAAGTGGCATACAACACTATGTAAAAATGCATTAAAACGCATTTTACATTAAACGTTAGCCCTTATTGAATTAAAAGGATAAAATCCTATTTTTAGATATGGAAACGCCTCAGGAAATAGAAAATAAAATCAGGGCAATCAAACCCTACCTAGCCAATGAATTTGGTGTTAATCAGATCGGCTATTTCGGATCATTCGCGAAAGGGGATTACCACCAAGATTCTGATGTAGACGTTTTAGTTGCTTTCAACAAAAAGATTGGATGGAAATTCTTTGATTTGAAAGACTATTTGGAATCAGTGCTGGATAGAAAAGTAGACCTAGTGACGGAAAGATCCTTGAAAAAGCAATGGAAGCAAGCAATTTTGCAACAAGTTCGGTACATATGAGTAACTAAGATTACTTAGCTTTTGTAGAAGACATGATTGAAGCTATTAACAAGATTCTCCGGTATCTAGATACGGTCGATGGATTAAAAGAATTTCTACAGAACGATATGGTCATCGATGCAGTCACCAGGAATTATGAAATTATTGGCGAAGCGGCGAATCAAATATCGAAAGCGATTAAAGACAAATATCCTGAATTGCCCTGGCGCCAAATGTACGGACGGTTCGCCGCCGCGACTAAGAAATTTTGCCGCTCATGACTATCATCGGATTGATCCGCAAATCTTATGGGAGATAGCGGAAGATCATTTGATAGAAAATAAAATTCAATTAGAAAACTTATTAGATCAAGAGAAGCAAAACGAGGGCTAACACTACGTAAGCGCTATGCGTCGGCTGATGCCTCGCACCAGCACCTATGCGAGCCATCAGACAAATACTAAATAAACCCAACAATCAAGATGATGACCAAACCCTTAGTAGTCTTAATAATCATGATAATTGCTTCATGTACCGCTACACCCAAAGAGGCATCTACCTATAAAGTTGGGCAGATAATTACGCCTCACGGAGAAATGCTAATTTGGCTGTATGACGAAACGCCAACGCATAAGTCAAGTTTCATAGCGTTAGCTAGTGCCAGCTATTGGGATAGCTTAAGTTTTAATCGAGTAATAGAAGGTTTTGTCATTCAGGGAGGGTGCCCCGATACACCCGAGGGGTTTAGTGATTCCCCTTATTTGCTAAGCCCAGAATTCAACGATAGTTTAAAACATGTTTACGGAGCCGTGGGTGCAGGAAGAGACAATAACCCGCAAAAGTTATCCGCAGGCTGTCAATTTTATATTGTTCACGACAGGGAGGGAATCCCTCGGTTAGATGAGAATTATACGGTTTTTGGTCAGGTGTTTAAAGGCCTGGAGACGCTAGATAAAATTGCTACTTTAGAAACAGACTCACTGGATGCTCCCCTCGAATTGGTCAATTTGGATGTGAATATTATTGAACTTACTGAGGCGCAGTTAAAAGATAATGGCTTTGAGCTAAAAAAAGACTCATAATGATATAATGTTCGACCTTCTATCAGCAATTATCTTGGGAAAAGGAGTACATAAACAGAGTTTAAACTACAACAAGGTGCAGTCTAGCCCAACACTAGAATCAAAAGAAAACAAGCCCCAACGAACTTGCCCTTCCTTTTAAATAACTCAGAAGATCTGTTTTGAACTTTTATGATAGGGAAATTAGTACATCTTTATACTAAGAACTAAATTGGGATAAGCTTCCCTTCGATAGTAGAAACGATCGCAAATCTATGAGACAGAATACTGGCGTATTAAGGCTACATTCCTTTAGACCCAGACTATTGATTGCAATTATTTGCTTTTGCGTCATACTGTACTTTTACCGTAGTATATCAATGGCGAGCAACGCTGAAGAATTAACTAACATGCTGTCCCTCACTCAGGATTCAGTAGTAAAAGGCTCTAATCATCGTATCTTCATCAATTTAATTCTCTTTTTACAGGCAGGTATTGGGCTTTCTTTTATAATCGTACCGTTTGTTATTGCAATCTACCATAACCGCGCACTACTTCAGCGGCTGAATAAACGAATGGCGACGTATCAGAAAAGAAGGAAAAAGCAAGCAATGAAATATGAAGTTGAACTTAAGGAAGACACCATCTCGGAAGAAGTTTTTTTAAAACGCTTATTACAGATTCATCCCAACCTTACGCCGCACGACCTTACCCTTTGTACGTTGCTTCGACAAAACTATAGCTCGAAAGAAATTGCTGAAGAATTAAACATCACTCCGGGAAGTGTGAACACCGCTCGTTACCGGCTGAGAAAAAAATTAGTGATGGAAAGAGAGACTGATCTAATCATGTATCTTCGTAAAATCGCCTGAATTACCCAATGTTGATTCGTTGTCTATTGGCTTAATTTGCTTCTGAGAGCGAAAACGCCCTTTCTTACGCACAAAAAAGGACTTGCATCAATACTTCTACATCGAGTATTCCTACTTTTCGTATGGCCGACTTAACTTTTCAAACGGTCCTTGTGCGGGATATGCTGTCTTTGGAGGGTTCTCCTAAGGATGTAGTTACCATACTAGATAATCTTTAAAAGTCTAATTAAAATTAAGTATGAAAACCATTGGTATTCTTCTCGCATTCCTCAGTGCCTGTAGTTCAGGAAGTTTAGAACACATTAAGTATCAACCTTTCTCAACCAGCGTAATTAAGATAACCTTCGATTTTGTACCGGCTGATACTGTTTATCTTGAAGCAGTTACAGTGAATAATATTCCCGAACAAGGCCGTAGGTCCGAAGTGATTCCTGTATCAAAGAAGGGCAGCTACTTCTTAACGCTTACCAACGACCGACCCGCTTCTGCTACCTTCGCCTTGGATGACCAAGAGTATAACGTGATAATACTCCCTGACGACACCGTTGATATGTCGGTGCGAGCACCCGCAGGCAACCTTGACATCAATTTTAACGGAAAATGGGCAGAAGTTAACGAATACTATAAGGCTAAGCGAAACGGGTTAGGGTACGCTGATTTGAGTGTTCCGTTCAACCGCCAATTACCGTCCCTTACGTCCTATCAAAAAATCAGTAGCGTGATAGATTCTTTGGTTAACAGTGAATATAAATTCTTAGAAGGATATGTAGAAAAACAAAAACTTCCTGCCTGGTTTATCCAGTACGAAGAGGCCGAAATTAGGTACTTAGGATTAGGCTTTAAAACATTCCTTCCTAGATACATTGCCATGTCCAATTTTTCGGAAAAAGACCCCCCCGACCAATATTTCGATTTCGTTAAAAAAGACGACATCAACAACCCTTCAGCAACTGCTTCTAGCCATTACTTTCCGTTTTTAACGGAGTATTTTCTACGGAACCTATCTTCAGCTGAGTACAATGAGTTGATGTCAGGACCCGAGGGTATTGACAAAATACACAGTCATATTCTACAACAATCTAAATCTGAGTTGACCGGTAGAGTAAAAGAATTGTACCATCGCTACCTTTTTAGCTCAGCTATACGGTTTTCTGATACGACTCTGATAGATTCAATAGCGAGTGTCTATGGAGTACAGGACTATGAGATGTTTCGCGAAATAGCCGGAACAGGTGTCACAAAGAATCTTACCTCATATAACTTGGCCAAAGGAGATACTATTCCTGACTTTGACACAACTGATCCGCTAGATAGTATTGTGTCCATCAGAGAATACCAAGATAAAGTATTGTATATAAACCTTTGGGCTACTTGGTGTGAACCCTGTATTAAAAACATACCCGAATTGAATAAAATGATTGATTCTTATCGTGGTAATGAAGATTTAGCGTTTCTTAACGTGTGTATAAATAGCGAAAAAGAAAAATGGCTTACTACAATTGATCGCTATAGCGTGAAAGGAGTTAATCTCTTGGCTGAAAGAAACGGGAATGAAAAAATACAATCAATCTTTGATATACAAGTAATACCTACTTATATACTGGTCAATAAAGGGAATATTCTCTATGCTAATCATACAGAAAAAGCACCAACTATAAAAAGTACGATAGATGAATTGCTAAATGAAATGCCGCATAACAAAGTGCAGTAGCTACCCCGGTCTAAAAGCACTCGAAAGCTTATTTCCCCAATACACGAAATTTGATTATTGAAAGAAAAATGCAAACAAGGCCAGGTTGGCTACTCACACGGGCCGTTAGAGGCGAAAAAGGACAAGCCCCACTGAGCCTGCCCTTTCCTTTCTTTATTCATAAATATTCTAACGACTACATCAACCCATATTAATATCTCGTTGGGCGAAGGGCTGATCGTATAAGCGGGTACCGGTAGCTTGATACAAGGCATTGGCCAAGGCCCCCATAATGGGCGGCAAAGAAGGTTCGCCCAGGCCGGTAGGATCAATGCCGTTCTCTACGAAGAAAGTTTCAATCTCTACCGGAGCTTCCTTGGTACGGATGAGGCGGTACCGGTCATAGTTGCTCTGATCGGGTTTACCGTCGGTGAAGGTAACTGCTCCGTAGAGAGCATGGCCAATACCGTCGATGATACCCCCTTCTACCTGGTTAATAGCCCCTTCAGGGTTCACCACAATGCCGCAGTCTACGGCGCACCATACTTTCTGTACTTTAGGTTTATCACCCTCCATTACTACGTCTACTACCTGAGCCACGTAGGAATTATGGCAGTAGTAAGCAGATACTCCACGATGCACTCCCGGCATATCCTGCCCCCAACCCGATTTTTCTTTTACCATTTTCAGCACTCCGGCGTAGCGTTCGGCATCATAGTCGTTGTCTTCGCCAACTGGATCGTTAATGGCTCTATCGAACAATTCCAGACGGAAATCAATCGGATCTTTTCCGGCAGCTTCGGCTACTTCATCCAGGAAGGATTGCTCGGCACCCGCCACAAAGTTAGAGCGAGGCGCTCGCCAGGCTCCGGTAGAAATGTTAGAATCTACATTGTGGTTTTCGGCCAGGTAATGGTCCACCGTACCGGCTGGGTAGCGGTTAGCGAATAATGGCCCACCCTGAATACCCGCACCTCGGGCGTGGAAGGCTGTCATATTATTGTTGTTATCCAGTGCTGCCCGGTAGGTAATCTTGTAGGCCGGACGGTAGGTACCCTGCGTCATATCATCCTCGCGGGTGTACACCAGTTTAATGGGAGCGTTGGCTTTCTGGGAGATAGCAGCCGCTTCCAGCCCAAAGTTTCCGTATAGGCGACGGCCAAAGCCTCCGCCCATGCGGGTCATATCAATACTAATTTTCTCTTCTGGCATGCCGAGCAGGTCGGATACGCTCTTCCGCATATTCTCTGGCGTCTGAATAGGCCCAACCAGTTCGGCTTTTTCGGGAGTAACGTGGGCGAAGAAATTCATCGGCTCCATGGTATTATGCGGCAGGAAGGGCGCACTGTAGGTTCGCTCAACCACCTTGGCCGCACTACGGAAGGCAGCATCCGGATTACCATCCTTACGAGAAGGTTCTTCGGCTTTTTTAGTTACTGCCTCGGCCAGAGCCGCTTCGTGCCCACCAGAATTTTCACCCGGAGATTCCTGCTCCCAGTTCACCTTCACGGTATTTTTGGCTTTCATTACCGGCCAGGTGCCTTCTCCTATTACAGCAATCAGTTCGGGGAAGGCGTTGGTATCCGACCAGGTTCTACCTTCTTCCGATGGAGCCGTCTGCACTTTGAATACATCTTTGATACCCGGCATAGCCAGTGCTTCACTAGCATCAAAATCCCCAATCTTCAGACCGAAAGCCGGCGGGTGTATGATCATGGCGGTGAGCATGCCATCCCGCTTAATGTCTATACCAAACAGCGGCTTACCAGCTATAATCGCCGGGCCGTCCACATTCTTGGTAGGGTGACCAATGATCTTAAAATCTTTGGGGTCTTTCAACTCAATCTCTTCCGGTACTTCCAGGCCCGCGGCACTATTGGCTACTTCCCCGTAGCCGATGGATTTATCGGAACCCGTGTGCGAGATGGTTCCGTTGGTGGTAGAGAGTTCACCTACGGGCACTCCCCACTGTTGGGCTGCCGCTTCAATCAACACTCGGCGGGCCGAAGCTCCCGCCATACGTAAGCTTTGCCATCCCTGCCGGATAGACTGGCTTCCACCCGCTAGCTGCCGGGTGTATTTCTCGGTATTCAGCCCGGCTTGTTTTACGGTTACATCTTTCCAGTCTACGTCCAGTTCTTCGGCTACAATCATCGGCATGGCGGTTTTCACGTTCTGCCCGATTTCCGGATTGGGTGACATAATCGTTACCGCACCATTATCGCCAATCTGGATAAAAGCGTTCACATCAAACCACTCCTTAGGTACATCGGCCATCTCTTCCCCCGCAGGCTTGCAGGCAGTCAGCCAGTTGAAACCGATCATCAGACCACCCCCGGCGGCGGAGGATACTTTCAGAAAAGATCGTCGGTTGAATTGAGTTTTTATTAATGTCATAATGGGTTCAATTAGTAGGTTGGTTCAACTTTTCAGAAGCGGTTCGGATAGCGGCCTTAATACGAACGTAGGTACCGCAACGGCAAATATTACCGTTCATCGCATCATCAATCTCCTTATCCGAAGGGTTGGGATTTCTGGATAACAGAGAGGCAGCGTTCATCATCTGACCCGCCTGGCAGTAGCCACACTGTGCTACATCGTGCTCTAGCCAAGCCTGCTGCACCGCGTGATTGGCATCTTCGGATAGTCCTTCAATCGTAGTAACCTTTGCTTCACCAACACTACTGACGGGCACCGAGCAGGAGCGTACGGCAGTACCGTCGAGGTGCACCGTACAGGCGCCACACTGAGCAATGCCGCAGCCAAATTTGGTGCCTACTAAATCTAAATTATCACGAAGTACCCAGAGTACGGGAGTATCCGGATCAACGTCTACCTGATGCTGTTTTCCGTTTACGTTAATGGTAAAAGCTGCCATAGGAGGTATGTTAAAAATATGATTACACTAAAGAGGCATAATTTACCAAAGTTCGGGCAAGGATGCGAACTTCGACAGTACTAATTATAATAGGTCCGGGTGGTGGTATAAACTATTTACTAGATTATATAAAAATATATCAATCAAACTGATTTTGCCCAGCAAAACCGAGGTATTTCAGTCATCTCTTTGCAAACTGTAACCATACAAAATCTCTAAGGTAGCTCAGAGATGCAGCGTCATGCCGAAGCCCGGCTGCGGTGAAGGAATCAATTGTCCGTCTTTCATCTGGTAGTCTCCGAAGTCAATTTGATCGCTTAGACAGGTGGCTCCTTCTACCGTACAGGTATTACCTAGCCCCCCGGCCAGGTGGGCAATGTAGTAAGACTTGAGCATGGTGCCCCAGGCATGAGGAGAGGCTAGCGTCTGCATGTTCTTCAGTTCGGGCATCAACTGCCGCCAGGGAGTAAAGCCATAACTAACAATATCGAATAGGCATACGTCAATTATATTTTCTCTTGCCAGTTCCTTTACAAAATCAACGTCGGGACGAAACTCTCCGTCGGCCAGATAGGTACTCGCAAAGCCATTGGTTTGCATCCATTCCTTTAGCTTGCGGCAGTCGGAACGGGTCTCCAGAAAAGGCTCTTCTATCCAGAATAAGGAAATACCTTCTATTCCCTCCAGGTACCGGATAAACGAGCCAACGTTGTATCCGTCGTTAGCATCCACCAGTATATCACAATCGGGGAAGTGCTCGGCCACCAGGCGGGTGACTTCAATGTCCCGCTGAATCCCCTCCTGCTCGGGCATCCATTGATTGCCTCGTCCTATCTTCAGCTTAAACTGCCGATAACCGTAGTCGTAATCCCATTGGCACTCTTCCAGAATGGTGTCCAACCCTTTACCCTGGTTTTCCGGCTCCAGTTCGTCAAAGTAGATCATCCCTGAATAACACTTGGTGACAAACGGCTCTTCGGCTCCGAGTAATTGGTAAACCGGTTGGTTGAGAATTACTCCCGACAGATCATGCAGCGCAAAGTCAAAAACTCGTAGGGAGCTGTCGGTAATGCCGCTCTCCGGCGAAAGACAATCACCCACTCGACGGTTGAGGATAGCCGCTCTTAGGTTTTCCGTATCCTCATCCCGATAGGGAGCGTGTCCCCAACCGGTAGCCCCCTGGTCTGTGGTAATCTGGCAAATCTTGGCAGTAGGGCCCAGACCGTGCACATCCAGCCGGGCATTTTTCCCAACCTGGCGCGGCCATTTCAATGAAAGTTTCGAGAAAGAGACTTTCTGAATGGTATGGTAGTTCAGCTCATTAAGCCAGGCTAAATGAGTATACCGAAAAGGGGTGAAAGGAGTAGCCGCGGCAACAGGTAGCCAGGCAGTAGTTTGCAGAAATTGCCTTCGATTGAGGTTCATTAGGTTTGCGTTAAGGTTGCTGTTCTGCTAAAGTAGCGAATAAAGTACTGCTTAGGAAGATAGTTAATTTGAACTTAATTTCCCGTGTTTAATCAACCGCTCGGATTCTCCTTTTACGCACCGGTAGCTTCTCAGGCTCATGATTTTGAAGTAATCGCCCGTCCGACGGGGGGAATCCACTTTTTTGCCGACGAGGCTACGTTATCGGCTCATTATGCTACAGTGCATGGTACCTAATCTATCGGGTGCTTGGTAGGCTCGTCGGATTATTGGCTATTGAGCACTATGATTTCAAATTTTTGCTAATCAGGGATTTGCACCTTATTACCCAAAAGGAGTTAATTATCTTGTTATAATCTTTTGGATAAAATAAAACACCAAGCAGGCTTGTGCGTATACCCTATTTTCACTTCTGCTATACTAACCCCCATTGTGACCAATTCGCGGCGTATTCCTTGGCTGATAGTTGCTTCATTTGCTACGCTTTATCTCGTATGGGGTTCTACTTACTTGGCCGTAAAGTACGCCGTAGAAAGTTTTCCTCCTTTCTTGATGTGTGCTGCTCGATTTATAGCTGCCGGAAGCATCTTGTATACCTTCGGTTTGTTTCAGCGCTGGCCCCGTCCAACCTTCACTCAGTGGAAGTACGCCTTACTGATGGGAATGCTCTTTATGGGAAGTATGAGTAGTGTAGCCTGGGCTGAGCAGTATGTAGATTCTAGCTTGGCTGCTCTCATTATTACTTCCGAACCAGGGCTTATCGTGCTGCTGTTGTGGATTTTTAAGAGGCAACCTCCTAGCTTGCAGGGCTTAGTTGGGTTAGTATTGGGAGTGGCTGGTATGCTGGTGTTAGTTGGGCCCTCATTGGAATCATTAGGGGAAAGTCGCTCAAGTGCAATTATTATCATCTTTCTGGCAGCCCTGGCTTGGTCGGTTGGTTCGGTGTATCCTGCTCACAATAAATTACCTTCATTACCCACGCAGAGCATTGCTATGCAGATGCTGATCAGCGGAGTGGTACTGCTAGGGTTTAGTGGCATTACCGAAAACTGGACTACGTTTTCTGTATCAGCAGTTGAATCAGTGGCTTGGATCTCATGGGGATTTTTGGTGCTTTTCGGGTCCGTTTTGGCCTTCTCTGCTTTTAATTATCTTCTGCGAGTAGAATCTCCTGATAAGGTAGTGACGTTTGCCTACGTAAATCCGGTGATTGCAGTGCTACTAGGTTGGCTGTTCCGAGGCGAAACCCTAACGATGGTGACCGGTATGGCTGCATTGCTTCTACTAACCGGGGTATTTCTTATCTCCACCCGTCGGACGCTAATCACATTCCCTACTAAATGGCGTCGCTTAGCTAAAAAGAGTGCGTAGCATACTGATGATTAGTGAGTAATAATTGATGGTTAATGATCAGGAATTATTTCATCAGTCATTACTCATTATTCATTATTCATTAAGTTAAAGGCCTTCCGTTTTATGATAGAATTCCGATAAACTGAATGTTACACCAATAGATTGCAGGGCTACATCGGTTTCTTCACCAGCGTACCATTGCATAGACCACCGTTGGTCAGGAGCACTTCGATAGAATACTTGCGCCCGGTGAATATCTTGTTCAATAAGCACGTACTCTTGAAGAGAGTCAATCTGACTGTAGGTATGGAATTTACTTCCCCGATCTTGAGCAGCTGTAGAATCGGAGAGTACTTCTACTAAGAGAATAGGATTTATTAAAGCACGGGTATCCTTTTCTGACCGTTGGGCAGGCCCACAAACTACCGATACATCAGGATAATGCGACTTATTCTCGGATTCAATGTGAAATTTCACATCGCTATTAAACACTGTACAATCTTTATCGAATAGTGCATTATGGAGTAAAGCCAATATATTACTAGCAATCGCCCCATGTTTAGGATCCCCCCCTGCCATTGCAAAAACTTCACCTTGGTAGTACTCGTAGCGTTGTTGATTTTCTTCCTCTAGTTGGTTGTATTCAACTAAAGTTAATGAGTGTTGAACGGCTGATTCCATAAGATTGCTTTGTGAACATATACGAAGATACTATTTGGTTAGTTCGAAAACCAGCTACCTTCAGATTCCTCATTATATTAGCTAAAACTGATCAGCCTTTGCTATTAAGACGGCTAAATAATTATAAGTACTTGATCTGCAGGTTAAAGTTTTTACTCTACTTGCACTTCTACCGCAAATTCAATATCACGGGGGAAGTAGCATTTGAAAGAATCACAGGCTTGGTAGTGTAGCTCTCCCTTTAGTGTGTGCTGTCCATTTTCAGCCAATGGTGAAGCCGTAATACGAATTTTGATTTCAAGCGTATCACCAAATACCAACAAATCTTCTTCAGTTCCCAGCATACGGAATTTGGTGGGAGCAGGAAAAACTGGGCTACCCACATTGATCTGGTTAGATGCAGCGAATGTCAGCACGGTGGGTATCAGCTTCTCGTCAGCCGGTTCATT
>ERZ1740058.72-NODE-72-length-83384-cov-7.554513_pt1 | contig 83384 bp, 66 predicted proteins | sample MGYA00581745_ERZ1740058 | MGnify/ENA primary metagenome ERZ1740058 (study PRJEB43018, sample SAMN04849742) | marine metagenome | isolation source: floating plastic debris | place: Pacific Ocean | collected 2008-08-30 | study: EMG produced TPA metagenomics assembly...
TCCTCCTCCCCGCGCCTCCCCCTCCTGGCTCTCTCCCCTCTTCTCCCCCGCCTCCCGCTCCCCCTGTGCCCCCAAATGCGATCGCTGGTACGCCCTTAGCTGATACAGAATTAGCTGCTTTGGCCAACGAAATAGAAGGCCACCCAGACAACGTTGTGCCCGCTTTGCTAGGGGGTGCTCGCTTGGCCGCAATGGCGAACGGTAAGCTGCAAATTTGTGATCTGCCCTGGCATGAATCGGTGGTGCCAGTGGTGATTATTCCTGAATTCGAGCTGTCTACGGCGGATGCGCGGCGAGTGCTGCCTGGAAAGTACATCCGAGCAGATGCCATTTTCAATACGGCGCATATTGGGCTATTGATGCGTGGCCTGGCAATGGGACATGGCGAATGGATTGCGGGTGGAATGCGCGATCGCATTCATCAGCCCTATCGCAAAAAGCTCATTCCCGGCTACGACAACGTGTACCGAGCCGCCTTGAAAGCAGGCGCTTGGGGCTTAGTTATTAGCGGTGCGGGGCCCACTCTATTGGCTTTAGCACCCGCTGATATGAGCGAAGGGGTCCGCGAGGCGATGGAAGATGCTTGGCGATCGCAGCCATTTGTTGCCCGCGCCCATAGCCTGAGCTTAGAGAAAAAGGGCGCAAGCATCGAATCAATCGGTTAAGGAACAACAAAAAGCCTGGAAATAGGGGATATTCTCGCAGAACAGCCGCTGAATATGCCAGGAACGCTGAGCGAGAAGCTTAAAAGTACAGCGTTTCAACCCTTTGCCGCCAGCAGCCCACGGCTCCAATTCAGCGAACTATTCATGAACTTACAGGACGAAATAGCAGGTTAGGATTGGAGCCGCCGCCGCTTTAGCGCAACGATGCCTTTGTGCGCAGCTACATCCGGCAGCAACCGGCAACGTAACCGACAGACAGAGGGCAATAGGCAGAGGGCCAGCAGCAGAACATATCGATTCCTTATAGAGACCACTGTTAATCTTTAACGATTACAGGAGAGTTAACGCGATAGAGTGAACTGAGATCAGCCGAAAGGGCCGTGAACTTGCCAAATCAGTATTTATGATTAGGTATTAATTATTCATCGCATCTTTCTTTTGATTCTTACAAAAGGGAGGTTAAGTTTTGTATACTAACCTTTGGGCGCATTCAGTAGGTATTTATTCCTGCCGGTATTTATCCCTTATGCCCGTCCGATAGTTTTGCCTGGTTCAAAAGCCCAGCCTCTCGCTAGACTTCTCCTCTTTGGCCCTGCTTTTTCGGAATGAAGTGCGTCTTTTGTCGCTATCGAAATTGCGTGAACTTTAATGATCGGTGAACAATTTCCGTGGCTGACGTTCCTAGTCATCTTTCCGCTTTTGGCCGCAATGCCCATCCCCTTGCTGCCAGATAAAGATGGAACAACCATCCGATGGTATGCACTAGGAGCCAGCCTTGCCGAATTTGGCCTTATTCTCTACGTTTTTGCTACTCAATACGAGCTGGGCACTGCTGGCCTTCAGCTAGTAGAAGAGTATCCCTGGATTACTCAATTTGGGTTGAGCTGGTCTTTGGGGGTGGATGGACTCTCTTTTCCGCTAGTCGTTTTGAGCGGACTAGTTACCATGCTAGCGGTGGTTGCCTCCTGGAATATTAAGCTCAAGCCTCGGCTGTATTACTCCATGATGCTGCTGATGTTTAGCGCGCAGCTAGGTGTCTTTTTGTCCCAAGACATGATGCTGTTTTTCATTATGTGGGAGCTAGAGCTGGTGCCTGTGTACCTGCTGATCTCCATTTGGGGCGGTCAGAAGCGTTTGTATGCGGCTACTAAGTTCATCATTTACACCGCTACTTGTTCTGTCTTTATTCTAATTGTTGCGCTGGCGCTGGCTTTCTTTGGCGGTAGCTTTAGCTTCAACATGAGTGAGCTGGCGGCCAAAAATTATCCGCTGCCGTTCCAGCTGATTTGCTATTTGGGCCTGCTAGTGGCCTTCGGTGCCAAACTGCCGATTTTTCCGCTTCATACCTGGCTCCCAGATGCCCACGGCGAAGCGCCTGCTCCGGTGTCTATGATTCTGGCGGGTGTTTTGCTTAAGAAGGCTGGCTACGGTTTGATTCGGATGAACATTTCGATTTTGCCAGACGCGCATCTTTACTTTGCGCCTGTTTTAGCGATTTTGGGCGTGATCAACATTGTGTATGCGTCGCTGACTGCTTTTGCACAGGATAATTTGAAGCGGCGTTTGGCCTATTCTTCGATTGGTCATATGGGCTTTGTGCTGCTAGGCTTAGCCGCCTTCAACTCTTTGGGTATGAGCGGCGCGATGCTACAAATGATTTCCCACGGTCTGGTGGCGGCGGTGCTGTTTTTCCTCGCTGGGGTTGCTTATGATCGCACCCACACCCTTTCTATGGGCAAAATGGGCGGCATGGCAAAGGCAATGCCGATTACCTTTGCTTTCTTTACAGCGGGTTCGATGGCCTCTTTGGCACTGCCGGGCATGAGCGGCTTTATTGCTGAAATTACAGTGTTCTTGGGTCTTGCCACTAGCGATGCTTACAACGTCTTCTTTAAGGCGGGTGTTGTGATGCTGGCGGCTATTGGTGTTGTGCTTACGCCAATTTATTTACTTTCGATGCTTCGCAGTATTTTCTACGGCGATGTGAATGAGGTGAAGCCGCCAAGCGACAGGTCTTGGGAGATTATGCCCCGTGAAGCTTTTGTGGCGGTCTGCTTGCTGGTGCCCATCATCGGTATTGGGCTATATCCTAAAATAGCGATTCAAACCTACAGTGCTAAAACAGTAGAGGTCGCCTCTCAAGTGAAGACGACGCTGCCGGATGTTCCGGATGCTGCGCCGCTTTCTAAGGTGATGAAGATGCCCGGGGCTGAGCAAATTATTGCGCCGTCTCTTTAGATTAGGGTTCTGAAGGATTGGGGCTTTGAAGAGTTCGGCCTTTAAATCACGTATTTTTACTCCGGTTTGACGCTGAGCTTTTTGGCAATACTAATCACGAGTTATTTTGATTAGTATTGCTATGCCTATTTCTTCTGTATGCCCACGGTTGCAGTCTCTGGTTGATCTTTCGACGCCGCGTGTCAATCCGATACGTCTGGTCGTTTTTGATCCTCGGGTGCAGCACTTACAAATGTTGCTAGCTGGACTACAGCCGAACATCCAGGCACATGTTTTGGCGCCAGAACGTGACGGCATTGACCAAGTTTCGGCACTGCTGTGTAAGCTTCCGACTGCTGAACTTACGCTGGTGACGACTGGATTTTCGGGCGGCTTGTGTTTGGGCGCGAGCCGATTGGAGTTGAGCAGTTTGCCCGAGTACGAACTTCAGCTGCGAGGCTGGTTTGTTGGGGTTGAGTCTCCTGAGCTGTCTTTATTGTCAGGGGGCGTTGCTAAAGGGGTTAAAGGCCAAGAGTTTATTGCTCAGCTGACGTCTATTACGGGAGCTGTAGTCAGAGCCTCGGCGCAACCCATTGGGCAGGGGCACTGGTTGACCGCTACGGCTAAAACATTTAAGCCGGTTGTGCTAAATACTTATTCGGCTACGCTTTAGTCGTTTGCTCGTTAAAATTTGAACAATAATTGCCTTCTGGCAATTGCCCACCGGGATTTGTCTGGTGGGCTTTTTGCTGCAATATGTTATGGCAAATGTCTTTCCTAATGTCTTTCCTAATGTCTTTCCTATATATATATTGCGATGAAAGTAACAGCCCTTTCTCAGCTGCCGATAGAGTCCGTTTCTCATAATGCTGCGATTAAGAAGCAAGTAATGCTGCGGATGGGCGAGCTGCCTCATTTGACGAATTTTTCTCAGGCGCGCTTTCAGCCCGGACAAGTTGCTGCTGGTCATGCTCATGAAGATATGCATGAGGTGTTTTTTGTAGAGGCTGGAGAAGGTGCGATCGCAATCGATGGTAAAACACACGCGTTAACGCCTGGGGTTTGCGTTGCCGTTGCGCCTTACGAAACGCATGAGGTAAGCAACACAGGCGATGAGGAGCTGGTACTTACCTACTTTGGGCTGCGAGCCTAGCAGTCTGTGACTCTTTTTCTCTCTCTATTGCTTTATTTGCTTTGAGTTCTCTAGTCGCTTCGAGGCCAGCTAGTTCTGTTCCATATCGAGGGGTAGCGTTATCGAAAAAGTAGAGCCTTGACCAGGTTCAGAGACGAGAGCGAGTTCGCCCTGTAGCAGCTCTACTAGCTTGCTGACAATTGTGAGTCCTAGTCCGCTGCTCTCTGCTGCGTAAGCTGATGCCTGACTGGCTCTGACATAAGGCTTAAAAATCTTTTCCTGTTGCTCTGCGCGAATGCCTCTTCCTGTATCACGAACAGAAAGCGCCCACCTGTCGTTGTCTACGCCGTAGCAGCGAACGAGTATGCTTCCTTTATTTGTATAGCGGATGGCATTGCTGACAAGATTAACAATCACCTGCTGCAAACGTAAACTATCTATGTTGACTTGAGCGGGCGCGCAAGAACAGTCCTTGCGCAGTTCTATGTTTTTTTGGATCGCCTCTACCTCTAAAGAGTCAACAACTTTTGTGACCAGCTGAGAAACATCAATAGGTTCTATCTTTAAAGACAGCTTCTGAGATTCGTTACGAGAGACTTCTAACATGTTGCTAACTAGCCGGTTTAGCTGGTTACCGTTATCGTTGATGCGCTCTAGCAGTTTGAGTTCTTGAGGGTCGGCAGGCGCTTCTGAAAGACGCTTTTTTTTCTTTATCAGGATAGCGGAGAAAGAAACAACCGCATGAATCGGATTTTTTAGCTCGTGCGCCAGGTGAGCAGCGTTGTCTTTTTGTGCTTGTACCAGTCGAATGAGCTCTTGATTACTAGCAATCAGCTCGCGGTGCATAGGCTCTATGCGCTCAAGCTGATACTCGGTGGATCGTTGGGCGGCTCTAGCAACAATATCGTTGAGTACCGTGTCTACTTGAAGCAGTGCCAGAATGGTATTGGATATATCGCCAGCGCCAAAATCTGCTTTTAGCGCTGTCACAATCAGCGTACGTAAGATGCCAAACTCTCTTAGCATCTCGTCAATATCAAATCCTAACTCGACCCGGATGTTAATGGACTTGGAAGCGTTAGGCTGAGTCGAAATGCTGCTGTCTAGAGCGGCTGAGTTAGAAGAAGATAGACAGGTGGCGATCGCATCGAGAATTCGCGGCAGCCGATGACGAACGGCTTCGTACGTTATGGAAGTGGTAGGGCTACTAGCAATATTGCGCTGGACATCTCTAATCCAAATGTCTGTAATCTCGTCAGCTTTACGGCGTAAAACATTACCAAAATCTTCCACGGCTGGTATCAAGTCTATATTGATGAAAAGTCAATACGTTATTTATGAAAAGTCAGTACGTTTTAGCTGTGCTGGTATAGCTGTATTTGTATGAGAACTTGAGCCGTTGGAGCAGAGAAACGTTTTACCTTGTAGAGAAGACGCAGTAGAGAAGACGCACCTTGCCAGAACTTCTTCTGGACTGAGAGAAAAGAAACCTCTAGTTTATTGCGCTCATATTTAATGCGCTTTTAAATATTTGTTTACTACGTTGCGAATCTTATTAAACATACATATATCAGACGTAAAGCGTATCACTCAGCTAACTATATATTTTCTTTCTATTTCAGGTAAACGTTGAAGAACTATACATTTATAGGCTTTTTTTACATCATTCTTTTGGCATACTTAGACGCTTTAAAGTAATAGAAACTGTCTGAAGAATCGTCCTAAAATTAGTGCTTGCTTTCAAAAATGCAAGCCTATATTGAAAGTGATATAATCAGCGCCTTAATCCAACTTTTCTCTGACTGATTATTATTCTGCTGGTTCTATCTGATTAGTCTTAATACTGATTTATATTTCTTTGGGAGGAGGCTTTATTACGCTTATCTCTGACTCATCCTGACACCTTGTTGTTTGAGCCTAAGCGTGGAATATTTCTATGTTTTCTTAGCTGAGCATTTATGCCTGGGTGAATATAGTACTGTCATTGATTTGTGAAATTCTAAGCCTTCTGCCTCACGGTTTTTGAGTAATGAGCTTTTAGGATGGCAGTAGTAGATGACTAACGCTGCTTGAAAATATTGTTTGAAAGTTTAGCTCCAATTTAAAAGCTTCCCTTAAGACGTCCGATGGAAAAACGATTCTCAGAGCTACAGTCCCTTAAAATCCCTATAGAAGAAAGCACCAAACAGCTTTTTAGGGATTCCCTGGGATATGAACTAAATAGGGTTGAGTGCCGAATACTAGAGAGCCGTGATTTGATTGTCAACATAGAGAGAAAAGACTCTGCTACAGAGAGGTTTTTGCTGACTCAAAATAGAGCGGATTTGGCCTTAGAAATTGGTTCTACCATTAATCGAATATTAAAAGAGAGACTTACGCTGACCCTAATTGACAAGTTTGGGCTGAGTATTGCTGAAATCTCTTGTTTACAGTCCGCAACCCCTAACCAGTTTGGACTGTTCATACTGGTTAGTTAGATCTCAGTAAGCCGCTTTGCGAGCCGCTTTACAAGCTATTGCCTGAACGCTTTATGACGTTGATGTTATTTACAGCGAGGTAATCGGTGCCGATAGTTTAGCGATCGCACCCGTACAGTCATGCTCGTAACATGTATCTGCAATCATCGTGACGACATCGACGTTCAAATGACGCTCAATTACGTCGGTTAAGTGCTGACGCATGATGTTATCGACCGTAAAGCATAGGCTCTTTGCTTCCGGTGTTCCGTCGGCAAAAAGCAATTTTTCGACTGGGGTAATACTTCCTTCTATCCAGATGACCAGTCGATCTGCCAGCAAATTGCAGGTTACCAGTAGCGGTGCTTTGCCCAGGCGCTCCTTATAGAGCTGCTTAATTGCCCGAGACACAGTCTCGATTAGCTCGCTAGCCGTAGACGAGCTTTGAGCCTGCGTGGTTGAAGACATGTCAGTGACAGCAGGTGATGCGGAGGATGGATTCAACTTTTTTCCTGAGGGCTGTTTTTCTAACGATCGATCCGTACTGTCACTTGTGGAGATAGAGTCTGGCATTTGGATTGGAGAGCGTAAAAACTACGACGGCAGGTTTTCGCAGGTCTGACTCTCCAAGGACTGTATGCGCTTAGAAAGCCGTATGAGAAACGCTTTCAGTCAGCTATACGCGTGCTTGAACAAGTAGGCCATAAAGGGCTAACGAACACTTGCTTAAACATATATTAACAAATATTAAGAAAATAGTTATTTGGCAGAGTTAGTGCTTCCCGAACAATAGACCCTGGTGAGCCGTGCTTTTTTGTCTGATTTGGAAGAAAATTAGCTGATTTTGTATCAGGTCGTTTTCAGTGCTATATGGTCGCTAGACTTTACTATGGCGCGCTCCTTTGTCCGTAGCGTGCTCTACTTGCGCCTGGTTTGAAGGTTTGCTTGTAAGTTCACCCTGTTAGATAACTTTTTGCTGTGGTATCAGATTTTATTCTTCAGACGAAGACTGCGATCGCAAAACTCACTGACCCTGACTTAATTAGCACGTCGGTTGAGCTGACTAACTGCGATCGCGAACCTATTCATATCCCTGCGGCTATTCAGCCGCACGGCGTGATGCTAGTGCTTAAAGGGCCCACAGAAGACGCAACGCAAAACAGTGAAAGAAGCAAAACAAAGGCAGGCAAAGCTGAGCCAGATAGCCTTTCTAGCTACAAAATTGTTCAAGTTAGTCAAAACTCGACAGTGCATCTAGGGCGACCACCCGAAGACTTGCTCGATCGACCGATCGCTCAGCTGCTAAGTAAGGCGCAGGTAAAAACTATTCAGCGTTGCTTAGAGGAAGATTTTGAAGCCGTTAACCCGCTCCCAGTTGAGATTCCAGTCAACGAAGAACTCAAGCAATTTGCCGGTGTCGTTCATTTCAGCAATGACGTTGTCATATTGGAGCTAGAACCTACAACTGCTGTAGGCGGTATGGGCTTTTTTAACTTTCACGGTCTGGTAAAGCGACCGATGAACCGCATACAGCAGACCACCACGCTTACCGAACTTTGCGAAGTAGCCGTACAGGAAATGCAGCGCATTACCGGCTACGACCGGGTGATGGTGTACCAGCTAGCAGAAGATGGCTCTGGCTCTGTCGTTTCCGAATCAAAAAGAGCCGAGATGGACTCTTATCTGGGGTTGCACTACCCTGCTACCGATATCCCTAAGCAGGCGAAACATCTTTACTTGCTCAACCTGCTGAGAATTATTCCAGATATTACCTACGAGCCCGTGCCTTTGGTTAGCTCATCCGCGCAAAAGACCAACGGTGCGCCAACGGAGTCCGCTCCGATAGATATGAGCCTAACCAGCTTGCGCAGCGTCTCAAAGATACATATTGAGTATTTGAAAAATATGGGCGTGCGGGCGACGCTAGCGGTTTCTTTGATTCGTGATAATCGTCTGTGGGGACTACTGGTTTGTCATCACAACAGCCCACGCTATCTCTCTTACGAAGTGCGTACTGTCTGTGAGTTTTTGGGGCAGATAATTGCGCTAGAGCTAAACGCTAAATCTGAAAATGAAGATGCTGAATACAAGCTAAAGCTGAAGGCAATACAGGCTTATTTCTTGAAGGCACTTCCTCAAAGTGAAAGTTTGAAAGAAGGCTTAACAAAAGATGTAGCCAAGCTTTTAGCGCTGACGAACAGCACCGGGGTAGCCTTTTGTGAGAAAGACGAGATTACGCTGCTAGGTGAAACGCCTGAGCTGTCTGAAGTAAGCGGTCTGATAACCTGGCTAGCGGTTCAGTTTGAACAGCGGCCGGTTTACTGTACAGATTCGCTCTCGGCGGTTTATGCGCCTGCTGCGCGTTTTAAGGTGCCGGTTGGTGGGCTGCTGTCTCTAGCGATTTCTAACGTGCAGCATTTGTACGTGCTGTGGTTTCGTCCGGAGGTTGTTCAAACTGTAAACTGGGCCGGTAAGACGGAAAAGCCGGTAGAGGTCGATGAGCGCGGTGAGCTGCGGATGTCGCCTCGACAGTCTTTTGATCTGTGGCAGGAGACGGTAAAGGGGCGATCGCTGCCCTGGAAACCGTGGGAAATAGAGGCGGCCCTAGAGCTGCGCAGTACGGTGATTGGCCTGGTGCTGCAAAAGGCAGATGAGCTAGCTGAGCTGAATTTGGAGCTGACGCGCAGCAACGTTGAGCTAGATTCATTTGCCTACATTGCTTCGCACGACCTTAAGGAGCCGCTACGTGGCATTCATAACTATTCCACCTTTTTAATTGAAGACTACGGTGAGGTTCTAGGAGAGGATGGGGTCGATAAACTCCATACGCTTATGCGACTGACGAAGCGTATGGAGACTTTGATTAGTTCTTTGCTGCATTACTCACGCTTAGGGCGAGCTGAACTAAAGCTAGAGGCAGTCGCTCTCGATGAGGTGGTGGGTAGCGTAATAGAGCTGGTTAAAGTGAGCAAGCCCGAGGCCGTTAGTTTTGAGGTGGCTGATGCATTGCCTGTGGTGGCGTGCGATCGCACGCAAATCACAGAGCTGTACACCAATCTCATTACCAATGCCATCAAATACAATGACAAAGATCCTAAGCGAGTCGAGATTGGCTATCTTTCTCTGCAAGAAGCGCTAGCGCAGGGCGTCGTGTCGAATGAAGCAGACTCATTGTCCAGCAGCATTTCGATGAAAAGTCAGCAGCTGACTGAAGATTCAACGATTTTCTATGTGCGCGACAACGGTATCGGTATTAGAGAAAAGCACTTAGAAAGTGTTTTTAGAATATTCAGACGGCTCCACGCGCCCAAGCGCTTTGGTGGCGGCACGGGTGCAGGACTGACCATTGCCAAGAAGATTGTTGAAAGACATCAGGGCCAGCTGTGGGTGCAGTCTAAGTTTGGAGAGGGTAGCGGATTTTACTTCACTTTAGAGACTGAGTGACGGAATTTCCTATGGTTATGAGGAGATCACGCTTCTTTCTGAGCGCTGTCTTTTGCCTTCATCTGTTTAAGACGCCACCCGCCACCGACCATAACCCCTGTCACACCAACAGCCAGATTCAAAATTGCTACGGACATGGGTTCAGTAGATGCGGCTTCAGCCGATGATCCGGCAAAGGTAGAAATTCCCCAGACAGCCGCTAGCAAAATTGCTAACAGTCCCGCATGAAAGAGGGGGGCTCGCTGGGCGACTAGCGCTGTTAGCCAACCGCTCAGCGTCGCGAATCCTAAGCTACACACGGCAGCGAATGCCAGGAATTGGCCAGTCGCCTCGTGGCCAGCACCGCTAAACCAGGCTGTGTAGAGCAATGCAATACTGATGCTTAAGGTGAGGTAGCCAACGACCAGCGAGAGAATAGTGAGAATCATAGGGAACGTGAAAAATAAAATAGATTGCCAGAGCCAAAGCCAGATACAAAACCCTGTTCTTGAACCCTTACTGCAGCCGTCGTACACGTCGGCGGATCTCGCTGCCATACAGACGCTTTTGGCTACAGATGGCACGTTAGCGTTTAAGGCAACACAACGTGGACTTTTCCCGGCGGCGGCTACGGCGGATTCAGAGAACACAGGCTATCAGTATGTTTGGGTTCGCGACAATGTATATGTTGCCTATGCTCACTACATGATAGGTGAGTGCGAAATCGCCGCCAGGACAATGGCAGGGCTGATGACATACTTTCAGAAGTTTCAGCACCGCTTTGTTGACATTATCAACCATCCCGAGCTGAAAGAGGATGTTATGCGGCGGCCCAACATTCGGTTTGATGGCGAAAGCCTAACTGAGTTGGATGAAGCGTGGGAGCATGCCCAAAACGATGCGCTGGGCTACTTTGTGTGGCTGTACTGCAAGCTGGCGGCAGAAGACAGTCTGCGTTTACAGATCCCTTTAGAGGCCGCTGACTGTGAGATGCTGCGGCGCTTTGTTGATTACTTTGATGCGATTCGATATTGGGAAGATGCGGATAGCGGGCACTGGGAAGAGGGCCGTAAGGTGTCGGCTTCTAGTATTGGGGTGGTCGTGGCTGGGTTGAGAGAGCTGCGATCGCTTTTAAACGCTAGCAAAATCAACCTCAGCAGTCTCAGCAGTCGCAGCGATGCTGAACCGACGGCGAACCTACTAAATCGACTCGTCCAAAACGGCGAAGCTGCCTTAAATAAAATTCTTCCTTGGGAGTGTTGCACTGCTGAGCACGAGCGACGCTACGATGCTGCTCTGCTGTATCTGATATATCCGCTCAAGGTCGTTAGCCGAGCGCAGGCTGAGAACATCCTTGCAGACGTGCAAGCGGCGCTTACAGGAGACTACGGAATTGCTCGCTACCCCTATGACTCTTTCTGGTGCCGGGATTTTCAAGATTTAGAGAAGTCTATTCAAACAGCTCAGTACACCGGGCGAGAGCAGTGGCTTGAATCGCACAACCGCGCTGTCAAACGGGGTGAGGAAGCGCAGTGGTGTATTTTTGACCCGATTATTTCAGCGATTTATGGAGAGTGGTTTCAAGCGCGTCCAGAAAATGACGCTGAAGGCGCTCTGTATCTGGCGCTGCAAACGCTTCATCTGAATCGGGCGCTGGGGCAAATTACGGGCGGAGGTAATGTGGTGCTTGCTGGTGCGGGCAACAATCAGCCGGTAGAGATTCCTGCCAATCGCTGCCCGGAGCTGTACTACCTTCAGCAGGATGAGTATGTGCCCAATGTGTCAACGCCACTGCTGTGGACACAGGCGAACTTGTGCATTGCGCTGAAGATGATGGAGCGGAGCTTGGTCTAGGGGGATAAGTTCAGTTTTTTTAGCTCAGTTTTTTTAGCTCAGTTTTTGTGCTTAGTTTTTTAGGCTTAGTTCTCTTGTGGTGTCATGGTGCTGTTACGGCTGTTGATTTGCCAGTAGCGGAACCAGCCGCCAATCATGGCACCGCTGATAGCGATCACAACATTCAAAACCGCGAAAAATAGCGGCTCACGGGAGCCAAACAACAGACTTGGCACAATGTACAAGCTGGTCGTCATTAGGCAAAAGAGCGCGGCGTGCAGGACGGGTGCGCGACGTGCAAAGAAAGCAGCAACGTAGCCACCCATGGCAGAAAACAGAACACCGCATATCGCAGAGAAAGCGAGAAATTGTGAGGTAATGCTATGCCCTTCGCCGCTGAGATAGGCGATGTATAGCAGCTGAGTGCTAAGGCAAAGCGTTAGATAGCCAAGGCCAAGGCCCAACATTGTCAGGGCAATGTTGCGAAACCGAAGAGAAAGTGATTTGGGCATAGCGCGTAGTAGATGGTTTTACTAGAAGCTGAGGCTACAAAAAGCAGATAAGCGATCTAAGTTTTTAGCAAGATGTATCAAGATTGCTTTTTAGTTTCTGCTAGCAAGAATGCCCGCATTTCACCTCGACCTTTGATCTGCAAATAGCCCCTGTCTTCAAAAAGATAGCGTTCCTTTAGCTGTAGATAGCTGTCTTCACTCACCTGAATGCGGTTAACGATACCGTGAGATTCCATTCGGCTAGCAATATTGACGGCATCTCCCCATAGGTCGTAGGAGAACTTTTTGGTGCCGATGACACCGGCTACGACAGGGCCGGTATTGATGCCAATGCGCAGGCACAGCTGGCGATCGCCTAGTGGATACTTTTCAGCAAACGCCATCATTTCGATGGCCATGGCCATCACGGCCTGGGCATGATCGGTTTGAGGACTGGGGACGCCGCCTACCACCATGTAGGCATCGCCGATGGTTTTGATCTTTTCAAGGCCGTGACGTTCGGCGATCGCATCGAAGGCTGAAAAAATATCGTTCAGCTGACATACTAGCTGCGTTGGGCTAGTGCCCGCGGCTAGTTCGGTGAATTTCACAATATCGGCAAACAGAATGGTCGCGGTTTCAAACCGATTGGCGATCGCGCCCTGATTGTCTTCGTTTTCCTTGAGCTGAGCTGCGATCGCCTCTGGCAAAATATTCAGCAGCAGCCGATCTGACTTTGCCTGTTCTTGTCGTAGGCCCATTTCTGCTTCTTGGCGATCGCGAATCTCTTGCTGAATGCGTTCAAACATGGCCTGAAACGCTGTAGACACTTCGCCGAGTTCATTGGGCGCGATGCGTTTGAGGCTGTCAAAATCAGGCGTTTTTCCCTGGGCAATGGCTTCACCTACTACCGATAAATCTCCTTTTAGCCGCAGCAAGGGCTGAATGACGATGCGCTGAAGCACCATTAGCGTTATCCAGGTGACGAAGGCGGAGATAATGAGTACCAGACCAGCGACACCCAGCACATATTGGCGCATGGTTTTCTGCACCGCCGTTGCATCGTGGCGGATGGCTAGCATGTAGGGCATATTGCCGTTTGGCCAAGCGACATCGTAGCGCGTCCCCTCTTCCGTACGGCTATGAACCGCAGTCGGTGCGGAGCTGTTTGTCGCCATAGTGGCAGCTAGCCAATCCCGCCAAAAAGGGCGGCCTACTGGCGCGGTAAACGTAGTGGGTTCAAACTCGGGCGCTTCGCCAATACTGTCTACTTTCTGACCGCGGGTGTCGTAAAGAGCGACGCCTTTAATCAGTGAATTTTCCCTCAGCTGAATGCGGCTGAGCAGTCTCTGCCTGGGCATCTCGCCTATAATGTCCGTCTTTACAGTCGTCAGCACTTCTTTGGAGACGGTTTCTAGCCTGTATAGCTCCTCTGCCTCTCGCCGCACGTAAGACGGAATAAACAGGACTGCTTCTATAGAAACGATGCTAAAAAATACCCAGGCCGTAATCTGCTTGGATAGCCGCGACTGGAATAAACCAGCTGTAGGCGTGGTTGAAGGTAAGTGAGAGCGGTGTGTCATGCATTCAGAATGCCCGCCGTGTCTCTTTGGGCGACGCTTTCTGACGTGCGTTATCTACTTTCGTTTTGCGAGTCTGCGGAGCGCAGTTTGTTAGCTGCTGCGTACGTTTTCAGGTTGACAGATAGAAAGAAAAGATTAAACCGTAGACCTGAAAAGCTCTAGAGGATTATGCTTTTTATATTGTTTTCGTTATATTTAGTCGGAGTAATACCCTCAGTCAAGGCTCAACGAACGAGCGATTAACTGTTCAGCTCCGTCTATCTTGCGATTTCTTTTCCCTTTTTAGTTCAGCGTTCTATGTCTGCTCCCTTTGATTCGAATAGTCTTGGGAAACGTGATCAGCCGGAAGTTGCTGAGATTAAAACGATTTTGCAACGACTGAATCAAAGCATGACGAGAGATGAGGTGGTACAAAGTACTACGAATAAGCTGATTGATTTTTTGCAGGTCAATCGGGTGGTGCTTTATCACTTTTTTCTGAACTGGTCAGGTCGGGTTTCGTTTGAGTCGTTGAGCGATCACAAATATTCCATTTTGGGCTCTACTGGACCAGATGATTGCTTTAATGGTGAGTATGCGCAGATGTATCTGGAAGGACGTGTGAGTGCGATTTCCAATATTGAAGAAGCCGATATTGCCTCTTGCCACCGAGAGTTTTTAAGAGAGATAGATGTGCAGGCCAATCTGGTCGTTCCGATTTTGATCGAAAAAAGTTCGGATCAGGATTCGGATCAGGATTTAGATAAAGGGCTGTGGGGACTGTTGGTGGCCCACCACTGTGAGGCCACTCGCGTCTGGACGGCGGCTGATATTGAACAGATGCGAAAGGGCGCTGCAAGACTAGCCGCAGCGCCCTCTGTTCGTGGTCAATCTGGGATTGTTTAACCAGATTTGGCCGGATTTAGATTTGACCAACCAAGTTTAAGCTTTACATCCATGCTTAGCGTGGAAATTACATCCGTGCCAGCAGGTTAATCTTGGCCTGCGTGCCTGCTGTTAGCCCCGTTAGGTCGGCCTTTGTAAGCAGTCCGTCTTTAATCAGGCTTGAGAGCGTGAACATTAAAAAGTCATCTCTCTCGTCATATCTGCCATCAATAGCGTGCCGCTTTGCGCTTAAGAAATCGTGGAGCTGCCAAACCTCCTCAAGCCGTGAAATTTTGCTGGCATTATTTCTAATACTGTCGATTAAGGCTTCAACCTCTTGTTCATACGCTCTTCTCAGCGCTGCTTTCGCAATCTGTTTTTCTTCATCACTCCACTGGACATCGGCCTGTTGCATTAATCTTTAAAAGGTTGAAAATTTAAAAGTGTTTCAAACAGCTATTCTTTTTCCGGTACTAATGCCTGTGCGTGAGTACACACGAGTATTAGAGCCCAAAATATAGAATGGACTTTAGAAACCCAACATTATTCTAAACTATTAACTAAACCCACCCCAAGAGAACCTTCTTAGGGTGGATTGGTTTAGGGTGTATTGGTAACGTCAGTCGGTATGGTTGTGCGATCGCAATCAGTTATTCAAAAGAACTGACTGATCCGGTGACTAGCGAACCAGGTTTAGCAGCTCTTTGGGCGACGCCAACAGGTCAATGGCAACAAAGAAGATTTTGCCTTCTGGATTCAGTAAGAAGCGCCAGGCGATGTTCATGCCCACAGCAGCGCCAAACCAGGGTGTTTGGCATTTGCCGGTCACCTTAATTTGTGTGTAGCCATCTTCTACTTCGTCTTCAAATCCACGCTCAGGAATCAAGTTGAGATTCTGGCATTCTTCTCTAAAAAAGCGAAGGATAGCGTCTCTGCCAACAATAGGCTTTTTGAAGGGAGGCTGTAGAGCGCCATCGGGAGTGAACAACTCAATGAGGGCATCGAAATCGTTGGCGTTGAGATTGTTCATGTAGCTCAACACCGTTTTATTCGCGACGCCATCGATTGAAACCTGCTTGCGCTGGCCAATAGATGTTGGGGCAACCACGGGTTCGGACACTCGCTGACTGCCGTCGAGCTTGCCAGAATCGAAGCCCATATCTACAACGGCATTGCGCAATACGGTAATCTGCTGGCCGGATTCTAGCTCGCGAATGGACTGTAGTACGGCGTTGGCGTTGGCAGAAAGCTTGTAGCCTTCTGGAATTGGCGCTACGAAGCCTTGCTCCATCAGCTTGCCTAGCTCGTACCAGAAGCCTAGCTTGATGTTGGGAGTCCAAGTGGCATAGGTACGAGAGACTTCTGTATCGGCTCTGTTTGCCAGATCACACATCGTTTGAGACTGCTCTAAAGGCGTCATCTGCTTGATTTTGTTTAGGGTGATTTCGGCAAACTGCATGTTGGCCGCGCCAGGAGCGGCGACGGTAATTGCTTGACCCATTTCGAGATAAGCGAACCAGATGAGTGCTAGCTGATCTTCGGCGCTCAGCTGGGAAAATCTTGCGGTTGTTGCGGGAATGCTGCCAGCAGACAACGTGCTCGGAAAGATGTTCCGAGCGGCATCAAGAGTAAATGGCATAGGGGAGTTTTCTTTAATGAATAGCGTAAACAAGGAATGAGTCTGTCGCTCATTCTGAAAACCTATGAGCGAGGCATGCCTTTGTGAAGCCGCCTGAAGTGCACTTACAGCACCGTCGCTTTGGTTTGTAACTTAAAGTTAACATATCGTTACAAAAACGATGACGATGAAATGCTTAAGACATTTTTATCGCCACCATAAAGAAGAGAAAGCAGTCTCGTGAATATACTCAGGAGACTGCCTTTCTGCGGAGATCTGATTACAGCCGTTTAGGCGTCTTAATTGCTCAATTTTCAGACTTGATAAGCTTTAACCTCGGATAAGCTCGTGTGCTTCGTCTAGGAGCTGGACAGCGTTTGAAGAGTCAGGAGCGCTGCCAAGAAGAGTTTGAAGCGGGTTAGAGATTCTCTGTGCCCACCGAGCCCAGAATGAGCTAGCTGGGGCATCGTATTGAGCTGCGATCGCTATCAAGGTCTCTGCTTTGTATTCTGTGGGTGTAATTTGGTCAGCTATGGCTGTGGCCTGGTCAAACTGCTGTTGCTTGGCAAACTCAGTCGCTGCGCATGATCGTAGCCAGTCGGCAGGCTGCGGGTTTGATTCCAAAAGCTCAATCGAATTAACCACCTGTTCAGCCTGTCCTGCTGCGCAATAGGCCTGACCGATTTCTGGCAAGTAATCGATCATGTCAGGCTGCGTTGCAATCTGCTGAGCCTGGTCGTACTGCTCGGTTTCTAAGTAGGCGCGCATCATGCTTAGCCGAGTGAATTCGTCTTGGCCAATTGAGCTAGCAACGCGATTGGCCTCTTCAACTTCGCCGGCTTTAGCATATGCCGCAGCGATGTCTCCATAGGCCCGCATGCTTTCGCTGCTGTTTTCCATAGCAGACGCTAGCTGAGTCGCCTGTTCAAACTTGCCCAGTTCAGTATATCCGTTGACGATGATAGCTTGAGCTACGCCAACCGTCCGACCTGATAGCTCTTCTAGCGCGGCGTTGGCGGCCGCAAAGGCGTCATCAGCTTGCTGATCGCTACCTAGCTGACTGTAGAGTACCGCTGCACGCACCCATGAGTGAACTGCTTCAAAAGGGCCTTCTGCTGGTAGAACGTTAGATGTGGCTTCGTCCATAACCGATAGGCTTTGTTCTGGTTTGTCTAGCTCCGCGAGTACTTCTGCTATGGCTAGACGCTCGTAGACTTGCATGTCGCTGCTAATAAGATCTTCAGGTGACAATATTTGCTGCAATAAGTCACTTTCTTCTATCAAGAATGTCGCTAGCTGAGGATTGCCCTTTTGGCTTAGCAGCGACGCACCCGCTAGCGGCACTAGGGTGAAGAAGGGATCATCACTTTCTTCTGCAGCCATTTCTGCGGCTAGATCAACAGAACGCGTGATAATTTGCTTAGCTTTTCTTTGCTGCCCTGCCTCATAGAAATCACCTGCAATTTCTATCATGGTCATGGGCGAAAAATAATTGTGGCTCCCTTCTGCGATGTGTAGCGCTAGGTCTAGGTGATCTGATTCGAGATATTCTCTCGATCGATTCAGCAGTGATTCGCCAGGCGTAGTGCCGCTAGTAAAACAGTTTTCTACATCGTTATCGCGCTCATTGGCTGTTTTATAGGCTTGAGTAAGAAAGGCCTCTCCTTTCTCTACCTGCCCTGCCGCGCGATAGCCCGCGCCAATTTTGAGCCATACGTTGGCTTCATAGCAGCTGCTACCCTCGTAGGTCTCAGCCTGTTCTAGAAGAGAAATTGCTTTTTCTGACTGTTCGGCGATCGCATATCCGAACGCCAGGTCTGCTAGCTGCCCAGCCTGGCCGTGCTCAAGTTCCTGAGTTGAGGTTGCCTGAGTTGAAGTTGCCTGAGTTGAGGCTGATTGAGCCAACACAGGCATACCGGTGCTCAAGAGAGCTAGTAACGCTAAACTACTGCCAACTGAAGACTTCAAAGAGAGCTTTGACATAACAAAAATCACAAAAGTGTGGGGCTCGTTTCATAGCAAGCGTTTATGTTTAAGATAGCCGGACAACAGGCCGAAATTGCTACTTCGGTTCAGGCTAGCAATCTTAGATGTGATCAGTGTGTTGGCAATCGTTTATCTTCTTTGAAACTTAATAATCAAAGTTGTTGTTAGCCTTGTTGTTTTCATAGAAGAGTTTCTTGCTGGAGGCGTGTTTTTCCTGTTTCTAGCAGCGCTTTCCATTCTGACTGGCCCAGTACCTGGCAGCGACGGTTCAGGCACCAGCTAAGCCCAGCGATGATGGTGAGTTGAACTGCGATCGCCAAACACATCTCCAATATCTGCACCTCATTGATTGCAGCCTGTGGAAACGCTGTCGTGAGCCAAAGAAATCGATGAGATTCGCTGTACGTATCGATTTCTCCCATCGCAAGCAGAATTGGCCAGCCTGCAATCACTGCTGCCACTGCGCCAATCGCTAGCCAGCGCCAGTGAAGGAAGTTAGACAGCGAAATCCACTGTACGACTAAAGAACAGATAATGAGCGCCGCTGCACAGCATAGCCAAGTCCAGAAGATTGATGGCGGGTGCATGGTTCCAACTATCAAGCCTTGCGCGCCGACACCTAGCAATAAAACACCGCCGATGATGGCCATATTCGTGACAAAGGCGAAGGCTGAAGGACTGCCATCGTGATGAAATAAATCTGCTACGGAGCGCGACGTTTGATGGCGATACCGGGTCCAGTCCAACAGACTTTGTTTAGATGGCAGCAGCAGAAACATCAGAAGCAAGCTCCAAATCATCATCGAAATTGGGTAGCCCCAAAAATACTCGGAAATGTATCCGGTTGGTTGGAGTTGCGTCTTCTCAGGAATGTACTGCATTTCGAAGCCCAATATAATGACTGATAAATACAGCGTTAAACCATAGCTTTGTCGCTTGCTGAGAAGCGTATTGGTTGGCATTTGAAACTTGCGCTCTAGCACGGTCCAAAACCATAGCCCTAGCACCAGCGCATTGGCTAGCGCAAAGAGTAGAAACCAGCTCACGCGATCGCCTACTGGCAAATACAACCAGCTCAAGCTTCTAAACAGACCGTTCCCTGGACCTTGGTCGAAAGGAAATAGAGTACGACCGTCTGTTCCCTTTACTAGCCAGGCTGTGAGCACTTGTAGTGGGTTGAACAGGTGAAACCAGTCGGCAGAACTTCGGGTGTGTGTAATATTTAGACCTAGCGTTAGCAAGCCAAAACTGAGGCCAGAAATTAACCAGGTTTGTAGTCCCTGTAGGCCGGTCCCTAGTAGGGCAAACCAAAGCCCTGCGGCGTAAAAGCAAAAAGTAAGCGCGCCTAGCAGGCTATAAAATCCTAGAATAGCGGTGAGGGGATAGGTGCTGCCCAAGCCCGTCAACAGATGTAGCGGCAGCAATAGCCCAATGCCCAGGTACAACAGAATAGGGACACCCAGCAGCTTCCCTACTAAAATCTCTCGTCTTGAGAGTGGACTCATTCGTAAAAAGTTGATGGTTCCCCGCCGAGACTCTTTTGAGAGATCGGCTGCCAGTAGATAAACGCCAGCGACAATTAGGGTCCATACCAGCACGAAACTGAGGTCGCGAAATACATCTGCCCAGACAAACGTCCAATCAATTAAAGGCATTTTCCCTGGGCCTAGCTCGCAGTATTGGTTGCTATCGACTAAGCGCAAGCAGTAGCGAGAATTGCTGTACTTCCCCGTTGGTAGCTGGGTGAGGCGTTGAAAAACAACGGCTCCCTGTACCAGAAGAGAGAATAATCCGGTTAGGATGACGTTGCGCCAGCGTAGCCTGCCCTGCCATTCGCGCAGTAGCTGTGGGTTGAAATGCCCTACTCGGTCGAAGAGCGTTTCAGAGAAGTAAGTGAGTAGTTTTGGGCTCATTATGACACCTGTTTGTGGTCTAAATGCTTGAGGAAGATGGTTTCGAGACTTTCACGCGTGTGATTGAACTGCCGGATGGGAATGCCTGTGGCAATGAGCGATCGCAACAAGTCTCCTGCTGCTTGGTCATCACCGGTAAACTCCACGCAAATTTCGTGTTCAGATACGGGTGTTTGAGAGACCACGCAAGTGTGTTCGCTGAGGGCTTGCGCCAGCGCTTGCCGATCGCCCAAGGTCGCAACAAAAATCTGCTGCTGACTGAGGCGGTCGTACAGCTCGATGATAGGTGCGCTTTCGACCAGGTAGCCAAGCTCCATAATGCCGATAGTGGTGCAAAAGTCGGCCAGATCACTGAGTACGTGCGAAGAAATCAGGACGGTCATACCGTCTTTCTGAAGCTTTTTGATGATGTCGCGAAATTCCATGCGGGCCACCGGGTCTAGGCCTGACACGGGTTCGTCAAGGACCAGCACAGAAGGGCGGTGAATGATGGCTCTTGCTAGCCCAAGGCGTTGCTTCATCCCGCGCGATAGTTCTGTGGTGCGGCTACAGTGTTTGCTGCTGAGCTGAACCAAGTCTAGGATTTCGTAGAGGCGATCGCGCCTTAACTTTGGTGGGATGCTATACAGCCGGGCGAAATAGTCTAAGTACTGCCACACCGTTAGGTCGTCGTACAGTGGGTAATCGTCTGGCAAAAAGCCGATACAGCGCTGTAGCTGCGGTGAGCTTTTGTCTTGCCGAAAGGGTTCGCCCCCAATGAAGACTTCTCCTAGCGTAGGCGACTGCGCACCTACCATCATCGACATCAGCGTGGTCTTTCCTGCACCGTTGGGGCCGATGAGGCCATAGACTTCACCCGAAAAGAGATCGAGGTCAATATCGTTGACCACCGTTTTTCGCTGGAAGCGTTTGGTGAGGTTGCGAACAGACAGTGTTGGGCTGTCAGTTCGCGACAGGTGAGCTGATCGATGTGGATGTATGGGTACAGAAGTCATCTGATAGTTAAAGCTAAGACCTGCGTAGGCGCTATCTGAGCTGAAGTTGTTGGAAGTGATTTCTGGAGACTTCACCTATCACTTCAACCTTTCCGGAAAGTACGAACGCAGAGATCGTGCGCTATGTTCTAGACGCGGTGGTCAGAGCAGATATAGACTCTAACAATATTCACAACAATCCATGCTTTCGAACTCTAGTTACGTTTCCTTGAGCGCTTTCTGGACGTCTTCTAAATGTCTTCTAGAAAAAATTGTAGAGAAGACAGACGCTTCTTTTTTATAGAGGCATAGAGGCTTGTTTGACTATTGTCGGTAGTCCATTTTTTACTCAGAGGTGATTGGCAAATGAACTAGACCTGAAACTATCCATAATCGACGTTCCTGTAGCCGATTGCTGCTGTTGAGCTGTAGTAACCAAACCGTAGTACGTGCTATAGCAGTGAATGGTATCAGCTCACCATTCTTAGTCTGAAAATGCGTTTGCCAACTATCTCGCCTGGGTTGATATAGCCGCGTAATTTTCTTCGTTTTTGGATCAATAGAGGCAATATCACTGCCCTTAAATGTGTTGCAGAGCTTGCAGGCTAACGCAAGATTATCTGCATCTGTCTGTCCACCATGCTTTATTCACAGCAATTATGAGCACGCTCTGTTACCACTCGTCGTAAAGGTGCTGAAATGTAAGTCTTACTCATGCAACACTGGTCTGCTCCTGCAGCTTGAGATAAGCCCTTGCTTTTGCTGTTCGAACGACATGTTCTAAATATTCGTATTGCTTCCAAAGGAGGGCTTCTTGTTTACTCAATGACTCTGCTTTGTACCTGTCTGATAGCTGGTCAATTTGAGTTTGCAAGCCTGGTGAGGGCCGCAGTGCCAAAACCTCCTCTGGCGTTGGCAGATTAGCTAAAAAATTCATTACTTCCGAGAACCCGTTAAACCCTTCCTGTGGCCGAGCGGTTAGTTCATCAAGGCCTAGCGCCAGAACTTCAGGTATTTGCGCTTCAAGGCCGCTAATTTTACTGAAAAGGTCTTCGGGAAGATCGAGGGTAATTTGCATATCGAGTGTCAGAATACTGTTTCTGCTTTCACTGGCTATGCCTGATTATAAATGATGGATTTGACCCTTCCATTTGTTCCAGGTGGCCTCGTTAGTGCCATAAGGCATCGAGTCATTTGCCATACCAACCATTGTCCTTCATTACAGATATGTGGCATCAAGACAACTCGATAACTCAGATACCGTGGCGGGAATTCTGGGTGTTAGGTGAGTAGGAGTTGATTGGTCCATGAGAAAGATTGGGTTTGCGTCATGGATGCTCGCTGCGACGATGGCTATTGTTCCTCGTGCTGCTTCAGCTCGTGATACTGCTGCTGAGGTGGCTGCTATTCAATTAACGACACTGCCCTCCATTGAACTGGCTCAGGTGACGAGTGTTTTTGAGCTGTCAGATGTGCAGCCCGGCGACTGGGCTTTTAGCGCCCTTCAGCGTCTGGTAGAAGACTATGGCTGTCTGGAGGGTTATCCCGAGCGCTCTTTCAGGGGCGATCGCGCGCTGACTCGCTATGAGTTCGCTGCTGGGCTCAATGCCTGTTTAGACGTTGTCATTCCGCTGGTGTCAGTTGACGAGCCTGACGTTATTCGTCGGCTGTATCAAGAGTTTGCCGCCGAGCTGAGCGTTTTAAGAAGCCGGGTCGATGGCTTGGAGGCTGACGTTGCTGAGCTAGAGGCTAATCAATTCTCTACCACGACTCGGTTTACAGGGACGTTGAATGCGCATTTGGTTTTGCCTTTTGGTGATGCGGATGAAGGGCGCGATCGCGTGATTGCTCAAGACCCTTTGGCTGCACCCTCAGCGCTTGACAATCGTGTGGGTGGAGCAGAAGCTGATGCTACTTTCGACTACGAGGCATCGCTCAATCTCACAACTAGCTTTACTGGTGAAGATCGACTGCGGATTAATGTATCGGCAACCGATGCAACGGCAGCGCTAGGCAACAGTGAATTTGGGTTGAATAATGCGACCTTAGGGAACGAAGATAGCGCTAGGCTCGATGAGGTTTCTTATAGCTTTCCGGTAGGCGATCGCATTCACACCACACTCTCAGCTCAAGGGCTTACCCCTGGTGATTTGGCGAGTAGCCTGATTCAGACCACCGCTGATAATGCTGTCGCCGCGCTTGGCCATCCTGAGTTTTACTTTCTCTACCCTGGTGGTGACTTTAGCGCAGCGGCCAACATCGATTTGACCAACAGCCTTGTGCTCGATTTGGCCTATCACACAGATGCTAGCAACGAGAATCAATCTGCTCGCGGGCTGTTTGATGACTATAGCTATATGGCTCAGCTCAACTTGCTGACTGATGGCCTGATAGATGCCGCCGTTGTCTACTTAGACGGCGATCAAAGTACTGATTTTGCCGGGGGGACTGGCGCTGTATTGTTGGAGTCCAATGCTATCGAAGTTGCGCCTGAATACACGTTGGCAGGCTTAGTCAGCTTAGATTTGGGCCGTATGGTGATTTCTGGCCACTATGCGCACAGCCCTGCTGATGGCATAGAGGGTGATCTGGATTCCTATGCTGGCGGTATTACCTTTCCAGGGTTGTTTGGTGAAAATAATGAGCTTGGCATATACGGTGGTATTTCTCCGGCGATTAATCGCGATCCGCTATTGATTGAAGCCTACTACAGGCTAAATATGAACGAATTCTTTACCCTGACACCGGCGCTGATTTATACCGACAGCGACGCTGATGTGGATGATGACGATAACTTCTACGGCGCGGTTCGAGCTGGATTTAGCTTTTAGATTTAGCCTTTAAAGCTACCTTTAGAGCGGGTAGCCGCCACTGTGGCTTTTATCAAAGATTGAGGTCATGTGTTGGGAGTTGCACGCGTTTGTTTTAATCGGCGCTGGATTTGGTTAAACCCAGCTTCAAATCCGATGCCGATGGCGCAGCAGGTGAAGGTAACTACTACGAATCTTGGCCAATAGAATGGTATGAGCGGGGTTGCGATCGCCCACAGCACCAGATAAACGTTCATGTGAGTGAGGTATATACCGTAGGAATATTTTCCTACGCCTTTTTCAACTATTTGGCTGGCTGCTCTAGCTAGAAAATGAAGAAAACGAAAGTTGAAATTCGACAGGTTGATTTGAGATAAACAGATAAGACCGCAGAACAAACCGACGGTAAGAAAGACTTCTTGAAAGATGTGGTTAAGAGTATGGTCTATCCAGCTAAATGCTAGTCCGGTTGCAAAACAACAGAGATTGAAGATTTTGTATTTAGGGTTGAACAGTAGCTGTTCTGTTCCTTTGTATAGGGTTAGATGAGACGGCTTCGTCTTATTTACGCTGCAGCTTGTTGATTTGCCAGCAGGCTGAATGACGGCCATCGCTATGTACATGCCAAAGACAAACTCAAAAAGTCTAGCCGGGAAAAAGGCAAAAGCAACAGTGGTAGAAAAATCTTCTATTTGTCCTATTAACAAGAAAGAACAAACTGTACGGTACGCTAGCGAAAACAAAAGTGCTCTTAGCAATAGTTTGGGCCAGCCCCAGGCTTGGCCTAGCCGAATGAGTAGTGGAAAGATGAAATAGAGCTGTAGTGATAACCCTATATACCACCAAGCCCCATTCAAGAAGTAGTAATAGTCTGGAATGAAGTTTCGCAGCGTTGTAAACGTGGCCAGTAAAGCCGTCATAACCGACCAGGGATCTGCCTGCCATAGTTCTTGACCAAAGGGCGCGAAGTTCGGATCGATATAGTAGGCAACTAGAGCCAACACAATGGCTGCCCAGAAAAGTGGAAAGATTCTGAAAATCCGCTTTTGCCAAAAGGCGACTAGCGGCATGGAACTAGCCGTTTTACTGCCGGTATCTTTCGCGCCATACCGTCTCCACCAAGATGCTGTGAGCCCGAATCCGCTGATAACTAAGAAAACGTTGACACCAGCGCTGCCCGCAGAAATAAATATCTCTAGAGCCGCAGCCACTGTGTTCTTAATGCCAATATTCTTAATGCCACCCGCTGTCAGTGCTGCTGCTGTTTCACTGAAATCTAAATAACCCTGAGTATTTCCCATCAGGTGATAAGCAACAATCCATACAATTGCCCACCCCTTTACAGTATTCAGGCTGCGGCTAATCAGTTCGTAGGGCTGTTCCGTATGCTTCACGTTGCGGCTGATATTGTGGCTCGTATCGTAGGCGTCCTTAACTGCAATAGCGGGGTGGGTGACGTTCAAATGTTGCCCAGAAGTAGCCTTGCTGTGTCCTTGTAGGCGCTACCCGGAGAGGCGTAAAGACCGCCCAGCCAAAACAGCCACACGCCTTGTCACATTTGGTAAACTGAAAAGCAAACAATATCAAAAGGACTTGCTACGGTATGACCGCCGCCATTTTTGAACAGCCCCTGCGCCTAGAGCAGATTCCTTCGCTCACTTATTCCTCTACAGCTGATAAGTTTGACGAAACCTGGAGAGCACCCCTGTCTACTCTGCTAGGGCTGGGCCGCGCTGTCGGTGCCGACTTTGTAGAGTTTTTCTTGGAGCGTAAGAATTACATCAGTTGTCTAGCTGAAGACGACGCCATTACTAGCATTGACCCTAGCCTCGTGTCTGGTGCAGGCGTTCGTGTATTCAAAGGCAGCTCAGACTGCTACGTCAGTACCAATGACTTAACGTTTGATGGCCTGAAGGCTGCCTTAGAAAAGGGCCTAGCTATTATGGATTTGGCGATGCCTAGTGCCGACGCTAGTGTTCCTGAAATTAACCTAGAGCCTTTGCGCGACTATGGCGTTACGCGCGGTAAGGACAACTGGCTCGCTAGCTGCCCTTCTATGCAAACGATGGGCGACGTTTTGCTAGAGGCAAACGCTGCGCTCAGCGAGAAAGCTGATCATGTGCAGGCTCGTCGGGCTTCTTACTTCCGCGATTGGCAAGAGGTGCTGGTGGCTTCGAGCGATGGTACCTTTGCTCGCGACGTTCGTTTAACTCAGTCGGTTGGTTTCAATTTGCTGTGCGCTGATGGTGAGCATCGCTCGTCGATTGGTGAGCGTTTGGGCAATACTGGCGATCCGAGCTTTTTGACGGCTTGGGACTATAACGAAACTGCCGGGAAAGTGGCTGAAGCGGCGAGCAACATGCTCTACGCCGACTATGTCGAGTCGGGCAACTATCCGGTGATTATGGCTAACCACTTTGGTGGCGTGATTTTTCATGAGGCCTGTGGTCACCTGCTAGAGACTACTCAGATAGAGAAAGAGACAACACCTTTCTTGAATAAGAAAGGTGAAAAGGTGGCTCACGAGAGTTTGACTGCCTGGGATGAAGGGTTGTCTTCTGAAGCCTTTGGCACGATTGATATGGACGATGAAGGCATGCCGGTGCAGCGAACGCTGCTGATTGAAAACGGCATTTTGAAGAACTTTATTTCTGACCGGGCAGGCGAGATGCGCACGGGGCACCCGCGCACGGGTAGCGGCCGTCGTCAGGGCTATACGCACGCAGCGGCTTCTCGGATGCGCAACACTTACATTGCGCCCGGTGAGCACTCAGTAGAAGAACTGTTTGCGTCGGTTGAGAAAGGTATTTACTGCAAGAAGATGGGCGGCGGCAGCGTCGGCCCGACAGGGCAGTTTAATTTTGCGGTCGATGAGGCCTATTTAATTGAGAACGGCAAAATTACCAAGCCGTTGAAAGGGGCTACGCTGATTGGTGAAGCAACCGGCATTATGAACAAAATTTCGATGTGTTCTAACGATATTAGTTTGGCACCGGGATTTTGTGGTTCGGTCAGTGGCAGCGTGTATGTAACGGTGGGCCAGCCCCATATCAAGGTCGATGACATCACTGTTGGTGGGCGGTAGTCACGCGCTCTTTTGTTTTGCCTGAAGTAGGTCTCCTTTGATAGGAATTTACATCAGGCTTTGTTTGATAGTTTTCTGTAAGCAGCTTAGGATTGTTCATTTTCTCCATGTCAAAAATTCAAACGATTGCACAGCAGGCTGAGGCGATCGCACAAAAGCTCAGTCTCTCTAAATACGATATCTACGGTTCTTCTGTGGATGAAACGAGCGTTCAGGTAGATAGAGGCACGCCTAAGCAGGTTAAAGCGTCTAACCGTTCGAGCGTGATTGTTCGCGTGTGGAACGAACAAAACCAGATCGGTGTGACCTCTACGACCGATACCGACGAAACTGGCCTAGAAATGGCGCTTAAGACCGCTTATGAAGCAAGTGCTTTTGGCGTGAAAGAGAACGCGCCAGACTTTAGCCCGATGGCGACAGCGCCTACCGCTAAGGTGGACTTTACTAAGGCGGAGCCCGCTCCTGTTCCTCAGCTAGTAGAGACTTTGATCGAAGCGGAGAAGGGTGTTTTGGATGCACATGAGGCGATTGTCTCTGTGCCTTATAACGGCATTGCTCAGCGCGATATTGAGCGGTTTTATCTCAACAGTGAGGGGGCGCAGCGCAGCGAAGAGCGGACCTATGCGTCTGTTTACTTGTATGGCAAGACGGAGCAGGAAGGTCGTAAGCCACGCGCGGCTGGGGCGATGCGATTTAAGAACGGGCTGGCTCAGCTAGATGTGAACAGCTGTGTGAAAGAGGCGGCTGACAAGACAATTAGTCATTTGGACTATGAGAAAATTGAATCTGGGAAATATCCTGTTGTTTTCTCGGCAGAGGCTTTTCTAAGCTTGCTCAGCGCTTTCTCGAATATGTACAACGCTCAAAATGTGTTAGACAATCGCTCGCTCTCGACTGTTGAGTCGCTAGGAACAGAAGTGGCTAGTCCGCTGCTTTCTGTCTACGACGATGAGCTACATCCTGAGAATGTGTCTTCTGAGACGTTTGATGGTGAAGGGACACCGACGCGCCGTTTGCCTCTAATTGAAAAAGGTGTGCTGAAGAACTTTGTGCACAGCGCAGGGACGGCTAAACGAATGGACGCCGAGCCTACGGGGCATGCCAGCATTGGCGCGAAGGTTAGCGTAGGGCTGAACTATATGGAAGTGCTGCCGGGCGAGTGGGCAGATGATGCCTACGATTTAGAGACTGCTGATGGGGTTGTTTTGATCGATGATTTACAGGCGCTCCATGCTGGGGTGAATGCACTACAGGGATCTTTTTCTCTACCTTTTGATGGCTGGCTGGTTAAAGACGGCAAGCGGATTAGCGTGGAGTCGGCAACCGTGGCGGGAGATTTTCGTGACGTGCTTAAAAGCATTACGCATATTGAGCCGAAAGCTGAAGTAACTCCCGGTGGTGTGTGCCCTCGCGTTTGGGTTAGTGAGCTATCGATTACTGGCGAAGCGTAGTATTGGGTACTTGCCTATATTTTCCTTGAGTAGGTCTAACTTTAAAGCCCTTCATCAGCTACGGCTAATGAAGGGCTTTTGCTATTGAAACGAGTGCCTTGGGTGTTACAACTCAAGGCAATGGCTCAAGGCGATGACTCAAGACGGCTCCAGGTTAAGGTGTCAAGATCTAGTCGATAGCGATGTGAGTTTTTGCCTGCTTCGACGGTTTTAGTCGTGGCTGTCATGATAGATCCGCCGGTGATTTCTATTTCGCGATCGCTAATGCAGTTAGCTGTATGTTTGTGAATCCAGCCAGGATTATTGCCCGTTGTCTGAATCTTTTTGATTTTGAATGTGTTGCAGTTCAGCTGGTAAACAGGGGTTTCGCCATAGCGCCGTTCGCTTTTGTAGCCCAAGTTACCGATGATGTAAATAGTGTTGTTAACTAGCGTTGCTGTGTGGAAATCTGTTGGCGGAAAACTCTCTTGTGGATAGCCTAATATTTCAAAATCGCCTTTGCCATCGTAAACAACAACATCGTTGTAAATGCAAAAGTTAGGATCATAGAAGTCTTCATGTTCGCCTGCGATCGCAATGAGTCGTCCGTCGGGCAGGGCCGTTAGTGACTGTCCAAAGCGCTGAAAGCACCAGATGGGTTCTGTGGAATCAGACCATTCAGAATTAGGCTGCTTAGATTTAGACCGCTTAGATTTAGATTGCTTAGATCTAGACCGTTTAGAGCTAGACTGCTTCAACGCCGCCACAACTTTATAAGCGCTGTAACCAGTCGCCACCATGTCTCGCCAGAAAGCATTAGTTATGACTTCTGGATTGGTTTGACCAAATCGAGGTGTCCGCTTGGTTAAAAATTGAGACTGCGAAATTCCTAGCTCAAAGAATCTGACCCCTGTCAGCCAGGGTTTCATTTCTTCTTTTACCTGATTTAACGGTATACCGATGCTGTTGAGATAGCGAATGGCCGGTAAGGTATGAGCTAGGCCCATCACGCTCTCGCCGTATGGATTTAGGGCATATGGATCGACCCCGTGAGCCACTAAGATTTGCATGCATTCAACAGAACCTGCCATAGCGGCAGTTGCTAGCGGACCCGACTGTAGATAATCCTGTTGTTGATAGTCAAAGCCTGAGTTAATCAACCACTCTAAAACAGCTGGATGTTGCGCTGCGTAAATAGCGGGCGTTGTGTCGTAATCGCCTATCGCCTGCGGATCGGAGCCCGCCCACAGTAGCAGTCTCGCTTTATTTAAGTCGCCAATGGCCAAGCTCAACAGCCAGGCTGTTCTATCCCTGTGGTCAGTTGCAGTTAAATCTGCACCGTCTGCTATCAGCTTTTTAACCTGCCCGATAGGTTCGAGCACGGTCGCATACATCAGGTCACTCCAACCGAGCGGTGATGCGTCAGCGCCTGCCTCAATTAGCAGCTTAACAATATCGAACTGACCGGCAGTAGAGGCACTGGTAATCGCCCTGGTAAACTGTTGAACTCTGCCAGTGTCATCTGTTAGGGTTTCGTCTAACGAAGCGCCCTGTGAAATCAGGAGCGCTAGCATATCAGAGAGGCTATCACCCGCAGGGCACAGTCCAAATTCGTAGGCTTCCATCGCCTGATAGAGCAAGCAGCGAAAGCGAGGACTCTTGGGCCGCACCTCGGCTCCATGTTCTAATAAGAGCTGCATTTTTTCTAAGCTGCGCGATCGCACTGCGGTAAGTAGCGGACATTCGTCAATCGCTTTCATTGTTTGGTTGACATCAGCGCCCCGCTCAATCAGGCACCGCATAACATCAATCGTTGACCTGTTACTTTCAGTGGCGCATACGAGTGGCGATCGCGACGAATATACCGAAAGCGCATTGACATCCTCGCCTTGGTTTAGTGCTTGTATCACACCTTTGATATCGCCCTGCTCGGCATAAAAGTGAAGAGACATAAGGGCTAATTATTTTACTCACACTTTCTCCTCACATCAGGGTACACAATTAGCGTAACTTTGTTCATTTACACCCAGTTTGATTTTCTCAACGGGTGTGACAATTTAGCGAGTGGAATACGCATTAAATAGCTCAAAACCGCAGCTGATATACGCTGAGGCTCATCAAGCGTAAAGTTTTGGAGCATTTGCGTAATGAAAACGGTCTTAAAGGTTGTTGGATCTGTTTTAGGAGCCTGTGGATTCGCTGGTTTGTGGGTTGGCCCTGCGATCGCAGGGCTAGAAGACACTCGGCTGCTGAGCCGAAATGCCAACGGTAGCTTTTTGGCGATCTGTGTGAATGGAGAAACCGAAACAGTGACAACATTCGATATTCGGCAGAACTCAGTATGCGATGGCGATACTCAAGGTAGCGAACCAGACGGTGAACCGGTTGCCAGTACCTTTACTTGCACAGGCAGCGAGTTTTCGGATCGGTTCTACATTACGCGAATTGACAACGATGAGCGCTTAGGAGACGTGGTGAGCTTAGCGACCTGCCGACAGCTGATCGCAGATGCTAATGAAGCGCTGATCTGCACGGGCAGTGAATTCTCTGACCGTTTTTATATTACCAAAATTGAAGATGGTGAACGGCTAGGAGAAAACTTACAGATGAGCACCTGCCGTCAGCTGGTGAAAGAACAAGAAGGCGATTTTATTTGTGCGGGTAGCGAATTTTCCGATCGCTTCTATATGACGAGAATCAGCAGCGGTCAGCGTTTTGGCGAAGTTCTTTCATTGGCAACCTGTCAGCAGATGATTAATGATATTCGTCCGTTCCCTGACTCTATCTAATGCCAATGCTGGCTGACTATGGAGCAAAGGCTTTTATCTAGCTTGGCCTAGCCGCGATTCAGTTCTCTGATGCTGATATAGAATTAGGCTGGTAAGAAGCTTGTTATCGGATAGCAGCAGAGAATAAGTAGCAGAGAACAAGTAGCAGAGAAGACTTATTGTAGCGAGCTTCTTTTCTTGCCCTTTTCATTTCAAGCTTTTTATTAGGCTTACACCATGAAACACTTCCTACGATTTGGCTTAATCGGAACGACCGTTACCCTGTTGCTCAATGCATATGCTGTTGTTGTGCTTCAAAAAGCCGCTGCCGCTCCTTTGGGCCCCGAATGGTGGGCGCAGTGGTTTCCATGCTATTTAGTCTGGTTTGTCTTTTTGTCTATCGGCGGTAAAAACTGGCTGAGAAGGCGTAATCTCTCTTAAACAGCCTAAGGCTTGAAAGAGCAATGAAACTAATAGTGAGCGATCGGCTTATTTCAGTGCATATTTCTCAGAATAATTTCTAGAAGCGCTCATGGCGACAGTGAGCTGTTGAGTGTATGCAGCAGCTCACTGTCGTTAGTACTCGTCAGTGTCTGGGGAAATTCTAGAAGAACGCCTATAGAACGCCGATGTTGGCTAGACCCAAGATAGCGCCGAAGCCAACAATGTGACCCAGGCTAGTGGTGGCGAGTACGGCGGGAAGTCCCATGCCGCCAAAGAATTCAGGAGAGGGCATTTCGGGGCCTGCTGCTGGATTTTTCATGGTAGCTTTGCCGAATGCGATCGCTGCAATGTTACACAAAATCATCACGATAGCGACTTGAGGTCCCCACTCTACGGTTCTAGGAACCGTCATCGCAACTATTGTTAAATCAATCATAGTATTAATGTCCTTTTTATGGCTTTAGGCGGAAAAGCGTCCTGTAGAGGCGCATAATAGGATTTTATTAGGTATGTATACTTAGTCCATACAATTGGAAACATTTCTAAATCAATGGAAATGTTTCGTGATTAACTCTGGCTAGTGAATATTTGACTAGTCAACATTTCTAGTCAACATTTGACCAGTCAACATTTAAAGATAAAAACGCCAGAGCAAAAAGAACATGCTCTGGCGTTTGATGTTTTACTGTTTCAGCGGGTCTTGACTGTTGATTTCAGCGCTAACGCAACCGTTATAAGGTGCTTGCTTACTCCACGGTTTGGTCACTATCCATGGCGACCCTTAAGAAGATTGTTGCTAGCAGTCCGCACAGTAGTGCGTTCACCCCGAGATAGGCCTGCGCGGCTTGGCCACTGCCAATTAGCCAGACGGCAGGAGAGGTCACCACAGAAACGCCCAAGAATGACGTTACACCAACCGCTGTGCCCAAAGAGAACCATTTTAAGCTGGGGTGGCTGGCGAGTAGTAGCAGCAGACCCAGCGGAACTAGCAGGCTAGCTGAGATAGGATTCAAGACGCCGTTGTTGGTAATGGCTCCGCCCCATTCTGGAATGGCGCTACCCAAGATGCGCAGCGGCCAGTGGGGAATAGAGGAGATGTGAATAATTCGAATAAAGAAGAGACCAATGCTGCCAAGCACAACGCCTGATAAGAAGAATTTGTTGAGCGGGTTGAAGCGATCGCGCGGAATGTTCAATAGCCACATTAGGAACCCGGTGAAGACAGCCGAGCCTGCTAGCTTCATTGCCATGCCGGACCAATCAATGCCTTTGAAGTCTAGCCAAACCGGTACGTTCATCTGAACAGCTTTCTGTGCATTTAATAGGCCCGCACCAAAGTGATTGGCGCTATCGCCGCTGACAGGCGTCGCTGATGTCTGCAAGATCTCTAAGACTCGCTCGGGTGAGACGCTGCGCGACTGAGACTTAATGAGTGCGGCAACGCCCGCAACGTGAGGCGCGGCCATGCTAGTGCCCTGAAAGTATTTGAACAAAAACTCGCCCGCAACACCTGGATTAATGGTTTCTTGTAAGATGCCGTCTGCTTCACTTGCACGGGTTGCGCCGCCAGGTGCTGCAATATCTACCCCTTGGCCATAGTTAGAGTAGGCCGTTTTTTGCTGATCTGGGCCGATAGCAGAGACACCGATAACATTGCTATACAGCGCCGGGTAAGACGCACTGCTAAGGCTAGAATTACCGGCGGCTGCAACCACGACCACCCCTTTGCTGTGGGCATAGTCTATGGCCTCACGCATCAGCTTTGATTCCCCGCCGCCACCTAGACTCATGTTGATAACATCTGCACCATTGTCTGCCGCGAAGCGAATAGCTTCAGCAATATCAGAAATAGTGCCAGAACCAATGCGGCTAAGCACTTTGAGCGGCATCAGCTCGGCCTGGTAAGCAATACCCGCAACGCCATAGCGATTGTTAGTAGACTGGGCAATGGTGCCTGCCACGTGGGTGCCATGACCATTGTCGTCATCTGCCTCTACCCGATCGTTTACAAAGTCATAGCCTGCGACAAACTTTGTTTGCTTTAAATCGGGTCCTTGGCTAATACCTGTATCGATCACAGCGACTGTGACATTTTTGCCTCTGATGCCTTTTCGCCAGGCGCCTTCTACGTTAATTTGTTGTAGGTTCCACTGCTTTGCATAGTCGGGGTCGTTAACGGCAAATCCGCTTTGCTTGTAGATGTAGTTGGGCTCAATAAATTCTGTGCGATCGCCTAGCGGAGACTGTCTGAGAGTTTCAAGCAGTGAGGTGTCGCTGCTTGAGACGATATATACATTGTCAGCTTCGGAAAACTCGCTGTTGAGCTGGGGCTGAAGGTTAAACGATTGTCTCAGCAGATCTAGCGATTCTGACAGCTGAGAAATGGCTTCGGAAGATTCGCTGAAATCCAAAACGATAGAGTCATACTCACCTTCGGAGAAGCTGCTAGATAGATCAGCGGTAGGGGATGATTGGGCGATTGCCCGGTGACTTGAAGACGCCGCCGGTAAAAAGAGCAGGCTAGATAGAAACGCTGAAAGGACGCCTAAGCAAATAAACTTAAGGAAGAGACGTTTGATAGGACGTTGCATAGGAAGGGTGTGGCGGGACGCTTGTGTACGTTGGCAGGTATGTACGTATGGCTGGTGACGCTAGGGCCGAGAGAAACGATGCTCCACTGAAATTAAAGTATACAAGGAGATTTTAAAAGATGGGTGTGAGCGTTTGGGTACGAAGCGCTCATATCAAGTTGTTTTTGAGTTTTGCCTTGAACTTTCTGTTCTACAGGTGCAATGTTCGCTATTCCAGATGTAGCTATGCCAAAGAATGACGCTTTTGAGCGCAGGCTTTTGAGCGCAGTTTATTAGACAGTGTGATGTCCGAAAATGGCGAGACAGCCGCGAGAATCGCTCTTATCCTGAGCATAGGGTTTTGAGCATAGAGTTCTGAGCATAGAAATTTTGAGAATTAGATTTTGGGAATTAGATGTTGAGAATCGCGTGCCAAGAGACGGCAGCAAAAGCGGTTGCTGAAGTGGTAGGAAGCGAAAATATGTTGAGTGACGATCAGCGCTATCAAGCTATTTTGAGCCGGGACTGGCGCTTTGATGGTGTGTTTTTTGTTGGGGTTTCTAGTACGGGTATCTATTGCCGTAGCGTGTGTAGTGTGAAGGCACCGATGCGCAAGAACTGTACGTTTTATCGGAGTGCGGCAGCCGCAGAGCTAGCGGGCTATCGCCCCTGTTTGCGATGTCGGCCTGAGCTGGCACCGGGGCAGGCGAAAGTTGATGCGATTGGACGACTGGCAATCGCCGCGGCTAACCGCATTGAGGCTGGCGCACTAACACAGCAGTCGGTGGGGGCGCTGGCTGTAGAATTGGGCGTTAGCGATCGCCACTTACGCCGCGTTTTGAAAAAAGAGTTTGGTGTTTCACCCATTCAGCTGGCGCAGACGCAGCGACTGTTACTAGCGAAGCGACTGCTGAGCGACACTCAGCTAACCGTGGCGGATGTGGCTTTTGCCAGTGGTTTTTCAAGTGTGAGGCGGCTCAATGCGCTGTTTCAAACGCGCTACCAGCTTCAACCTTCGACGCTGCGCAAGAGTAGAACAGCGAGAAAGGGTAAAGGTAAAGCCGCACAGGCAGCCGTACAGCCGCCAGATATGCTGCACTGTGAGCTGGCCTATCGGCCACCGCTAAACTGGGAGGCGCTGTTGAGTTTTTTGAAGCGTAGAGCGGTCGTGGGTGTAGAAGTGATTGAAGAGAATCGCTATCAGCGTACTGTCAGGCTAGGTAAGCACAGAGGATGGATTAGCGTGTCTTGTTTGCCTGAAAGGAACAAACTAGATGTTGCGCTTTCGGCTGGGCTAGTTCCTGTGATTTTGCCTGTGCTTACCCGGGTAAAGGCACTGTTTGATTTGGCCGCCGATCCTTTACCGATTGCAGAAAATCTGGGGGATTTGGGCGGTAGGCTATCTGGCTCCTCTGTTGCTTTGCCCTGTTTAGGTGTGCGTGTTCCAGGTGCTTTTGATGGGTTTGAAGTGGCAATTCGGACGGTGCTAGGTCAGCAGGTCAGCGTTAAGGCAGCTTCTACGCTGATGACTAGGCTGGTAGAGACGGTGGGTGAGAAGATTGAGACGCCCGTGGTAGGGCTCGGCAGGTTAACGCCTACGCCAGAGCAAGTGGTTCAACAGTCGGTTGAGACGCTAAGTGCGCTAGGCATTTTACCGAGTCGAGTGAGAAGTGTTTTGGCGATCGCACAGGCAGTCATTTATAACAATTTGCAATTGCACAACTATGCCGATATTTATAAGACGACAGCTGCGCTAAAGGCTTTGCCAGGTGTCGGAGACTGGACTGTTCAGTATATTTCTGCGCGAGTGCTGGCCTATCCAGATGCTTTCCCAGCGGGTGATTTAGCTCTGCGGCAGGCGCTAGGCGTCGAAAAAGCGTCTGCCGCTAGCAAGCTGGCAGAGTCCTGGCGACCCTGGCGAGCGTACGGGGCGATCGCATTATGGCAATCTCTTTAAGGCAGGTTAGATGATCTACTACACATGGCTAGAAAGTCCGGTTGGTGAGCTGTTGCTGACAGCTAACAGTGAATCGATGTGTGAATCACTGACCGGATTGTATCTAAAAGGTCAAAAGCATTTTCCTGAACTATCTGAAGACTGGGTGGAGCGAACAGAGTTCACGATATTTGAACAAGTGAAAACGCAGCTGGGCGAGTATTTCGCTCATAAAAGAGAAACGTTTGATATTCCACTATCGCCTCGGGGAACTGATTTTCAAAAGCAGGTATGGCAGTTTTTGCACCAGATTCCTTTTGGACAGACAGCTTCTTACGGTGAGCTGGCCACGCGCTTAGGAAAACCTGGCGCAGCCAGAGCCGTGGGCGCAGCCAACGGGCGCAATCCAATTTCGATTATTGTGCCGTGTCATCGGGTGGTGGGTGCTAGCGGCAAGCTGACGGGTTATGCGGGTGGCATAGATAGAAAACAGTGGTTGCTAAGGCATGAACAGGCGCGGCAGATGGCTCTGTTCTAGTTTGTGCGACTGTCTTTAACTTTTAGTAGCTAATTCTTGGTAGCTCAGATTATCTGGCTTTAGTCGGTACATCCTGCCGACAGTGAAATAGGATACGAGAACTTGGTACAGCATAAGATGTTGAAAGAGTGAGCAGAAAGGAAAAAATTGGTGCTAGTCAGTTGGAGTGCGATCGCTGTTGGGAAAAGCAAAAAAGTGTTGGATGCGATCACCTGTGGCTGTTAGCTCCAGTACGAAGACTGTCTTAAAACTTGCAGCGGCTGTTGTTTTAAAAGCACGCTAGAAAGTTGCAAAGATAGAGCCTGCTTTCGTTTACCTCTTTCAAAACTGATATTGGGATTTAATATGTCGAAACCGAAAATTTCTGGAGCATTGATTTTGAACCAAACTTTGACACATTAGATAGAAAGTAGAAGCTTTGTAAAACTCTCTACCGTATGGCGTAAGTTATGAGCGTTACAGTAGATAAAGCCAGTTACCACAAACGTTACGGGCGTATAGTTCTATCTCAGTCTAACGATGCCTCAGCCTAGAAATCAGATCATCGCCTTGGGTGGTGGTGGGTTCTCTATGGAACCTGATAACCTTCTGCTAGACCAGTACATCTTGCAGCAATCTCCTCATCAGAATTCTAGAGTTTGCTTCCTGCCTACCGCCAGCGGCGACAGTGACAACTATATTCGCCGCTTCTACACAGCGTTTACAACGCTTGACTGCCGTCCTACGCACCTGAGCCTCTTTCGTCCCCCTGCTACTGGCGTCGCGTCGGTTCTCAGTCAGCAAGATGTTATCTATGTGGGAGGAGGTTCCACCACTAACTTGCTTACCCTATGGAGAGCATGGGGCGTAGATGTACTGCTCAAGCGTGCTTGGCAAGGTGGGACTATTCTGTGCGGACTCAGTGCAGGTTCACTGTGTTGGTTTGAAGAAGGTCCCTCTGATTCAGTTGTCCCTGGTGAGTACCGCAAAATTGACTGTCTAGGTTTTCTCAGCGGTAGCCACTGTCCTCACCACGATGGCGAGCGAAAGAGAGCGCCCGCATATAAGAAGCTTATTGCAAACGGAACACTCTCTGCTGGCATTGCTGCTGATGATGGCGTAGCTCTGCACTACGTAGGCGACTCGCTAGCGGCAGTTGTTAGCTCCCGGCCAGAGGCGAAAGCATACCGAGTAGATGTGCAAGAAGAGAAAGTAATCACTCCACGCTATCTAGCGGAGGAACTTCCTGATCGGCAATAGAGAAGCTTATGAGCAGGGTTTAGTGACAGGCTTAGATCCAAATGACGACGGTATCAATGCATCAGAATCGTTGTGCAGGCTTTAGCAGGTCAGCTCTCTATAAGGTACTACAAATGAACGTGCAACGAAGTCCGATAAGGGAAAAGGCAGAGCCTGAAACAAAGCAAATGCGTTAAGCGCTTGGGAAAAATAAATTTCCTCAAAAAGTACAGCACAAATAAGCTCACCTAAACTCCTCATACAGCAAAGCTTTTAGGCTTTTTTACTTCGCTTCAGCTACGCTGTCACTACGCCCGGAAGATTCCTGAATGGTTTTTTCTTAATTTTCAAGTTAGCGTCGAAATAGACTTTCTATCTTCGCCTCAACACTACTTTAAGAAAAGGTGTTGACAGATAGACATACACGAAACGGCAAGTGAAGCTATAATACAAAAAATAAACGGTTAGGCATTCTTGTTTGCCTAACTGAAATACTTCTCTTATTCAGGCATTTGAGAATGAAAACATCACTTGGCGATCAGCAAGCTGTCAAAGATTTTATTGGTAAAGCTTTAGCATTCATAGTAGTTGCGACGCAATTCATAGCTTCGGGACTCGATATCTACAATTTCGTGAAGCAAAATAATGTATTGAATTTACAAAACGTTTCTCCAGTAGAGCAAGTATGTATCAAAGAAGTACCAGATCAGAGTATCGAACAGAAAGTTCCTCATGAGACTTGCAGTTAGGCATACTTATTTGCCATACTGCTTATCAGTGCACAAGTGACCTTATTGCTCTGTTGTCCCTTTACCTGCTGAAAATAAGTAGTAATTTCATGGCAAATCCAAATCCAAAAACCGATCATCTTCGTAAGAATCGTGGAAAAAGACCGAAACTAAACAACTCTGTCGTTTCTATGCGGCTTTCTCAAAAAGATAGACAAGTTTTGGATGAAATTGCTATAGAATTTGGTTGCAAGTATGCAGGTAAGCCATGGATTGCTGGCTTGCTTCATGAGATTGCGGTAGGCAACCTTCTAGTCGTTGAGACCCCTCCTTCACTGAAGCTCGAAAGACAAAGTCGATATGACAACTTACTTTCTGTGTGAGTGCTGTAATCCTATCCCAAGAGAAGACAAGCTATTTGGTACTCCGCACGAACACAAAGAAGGAGAGCTTGTTCACAAACTAGGTGGTAGCTGCGATAACGAAGAAAGATACTCCTTAAGTGAAGTTATACCTTTAAGTTGGGGGGATCTTTACGGTCAGAGCATACAGCTGAATGGCTTATCGTGCATGTCGCTTAGACCGCGAATCAATCAGAGTGTCTCACTTCGTTATTCCATTCCAAATGAAGTGGGCTCTCTTGCTTGTTTGACAGAGGCTTTCGCAGAATTAGGCATTAATGTAGTGTACGCGCTGATGATTAGCTCAACTAATTACAGCGTCAGCAATAAAGCACCACATGTTGAACTAATACTAAAGCTGCCGCTAGGTTGTTCCATCAGCGATATAAGGGAAAGACTTTCTACGATTCCTATTGTGCAAGCTGAAGTCGATAATAAAGTAAATGATTATATAGACGCTGAAACAGAAAATGATATTGTTTTGGCTTTTTTCAACACCATATCGAAGGAAGCGGAGTTTTCTTCTCAGAAGAAAGAAACTAGCAGGATAATTATCTTAGGAAAGGATGAACCTGGTGTGTTGGCTACCGTAGCCAGAGTAGTTAGCAGCCATCAACTTAATATTATTGAAGCTCTTGTTACAACCTATAAAGTTTACGCTAAAGCTGAACTGAAAATTGAAGGGACTGATCTAAATAATAAGATGCAAAGCCTTTCTTCTAGCTTGCTTGCAGATATATCAACAGAGAGACCCATTTTCAGCGTTTATTCAGTCGAAGAATATGGTATTGAAAATAAACTAATAGCGTGAACCCTTAGTGTTATAGAAAACTCTTGGAACCCTTGTGAATTGAGTATTCTTATTTTTAGCTGGTTCCGAGATTTTGAATTGCATTCGGAGGAATGCAATGGGTTTAAGCTTTCATTTAAGCCTTTTGAGCTGTCTCAATTGAGTCTCAAAAAGTTTTCTACACCACCAAGGCGTGAACCTATGAGACGTGCTTGGCAATTGCTTCGCCGAAAGGGATTAGTCGGGGCATCTTGTTTGAATCTCATATTTATGAATTAAGGGATTGAAATCGAACTAACTGGCTACTTTGTAGTGTGCTGAAACCATTGAGTTTTCGTTGAAGGTAGGCGGGGACCCGTGAAGGGCTTCGCGTAGCTAACCGCATCGGGCTTGGCGTAAGTTTCTGTTCAGATGATACTGAAACTCCGGCGGTAATAGTTTGACTTAGCTAATGTAGCGACCTTTGTTCAACCCTATTGTGAAAGATGGTGCCCGTTAATGTTGAGTCTAAAATTTCCTACCGTCTAGCTAATATTAGTGATGATTTTCTCAATTCTTAATTCGTAGGCCTTTTGATTTGGGCTAAAACAGCGTCTTTTTTGATGTTCCATTATAGAATTCGCGAAAGCTCTACAGCTTTCTGGGCTGTGTCCCAACGTCTGGCAGCACGCCTGCCTCGATACTATCTACCAAGAACTATGTCGTTGAAACGAAGCGCAGCAAGGGCTACTAAGCCTTTTGTAGGCTGTTTTTTCAGTTTTTTCTTAGCATAGTTTGAGCACATTTTCTTGTGCTTGCCCTGGTATAAAAGTGAGCAGCTAACTTCGGTAAACCTTGTTATATTACCGATACTCAAAATTAATTCTAGGGCGTAAGTATGAAGGCACTGGCGATCGCACAGCGCACTTGTTTTTCGGTTCATGTGGCTTCACTGATTTTTGGATTGGCAGGACTTTTAATCGTCCTGCCGAACACGGCTTTCATAACGGCGCTGCCCGAGTTTGGGCAGCAAGCATTTCAATGGTCAATGGCAGGTGGCGGCGCGGTTTATATGATTTCGGGGGCACTGGCTGTCTCTATTTATGCTTATCGCAATCTGAGCTTATGGCACTGGCTAACGTTTATGCTGCCGGCGCTGGTCGTTTCTGCTGGCGCTGAGCTGCTAGGCACTAGCACAGGCTTTCCTTTTGGAGAATATCATTACCTTTCTGGCCTAGGCTATAAGGTGGCGGGCCTAGTGCCGTTTACCATTCCGCTGTCCTGGTTTTATCTGGGCTTTAGCGCGTATCTGCTGGCCTATATGGGCGTGGTGGGTCTAGGTAAGCTGCGAGTGCTAAGTGCGATCGCCTTCGGTTCTCTGCTCCTCACCTCCTGGGACTTTGTACTGGATCCGGCTATGAGCCAAACCACAATGCCGTTTTGGGCTTGGGATCAGCCAGGTGCCTTTTTTGGACTGCCGTACCAAAACTTTGCGGGCTGGTTTGGTACAGGGGCTGTGTTTATGGCGATCGCGGCCGTACTCTGGAAAGCTAGGCCGTTAGAAACATCCAACATTCCTCTTGGTTTGCCGCTGTCTATATACCTAAGCAACTTTACGTTTGCCATGGTCATCAGCCTAGATAGCAAAATCTATTTCCCTATTTTGCTCGGGTTGTTGTTAGGCGTACTGCCTGCGCTGCTGCTGTACCGTTCTGCTACAGAAACCTATGGCGAGAGCGTGGCCAACTTTGAGACGCTGGCTGTTTCTGGGTCAGGAGAAACCTAGGTGAGATTTTTGCCAATTGCAGAGCTAGCTTTGTTGGTTAGCTCTGTCGATATGTCGGTTCCGGTCGGTGCCACGGCGCTGGTTCTACTTTTAGTTCAGCTACCTGCCACGTTTTTGCTGCTCTCTAGGCTGCTGAAGGGGGCTAGGCGGCAGCAGCCCCTTCAGCCCAGGCAATCCACTCGCTCACAGGCGGCAGCGGTCAGCGTAGTCGTGCCGACTCTAAATGAAGCGCATAGAGTAGAACCCTGCCTGATAGGGTTGTCGGCTCAGTCCGATGTGGTTCGAGAGATTTTGGTGGTGGACAGCCGTTCTACGGATGGCACACAAGCAAAGGTAGCCGCGCTCGGGAAAAAAGACAGTCGTATTCGGCTAGTCACAGACGATGCGCTGCCCGATGGCTGGGTTGGCAGGCCTTGGGCATTGCACAGTGGTTTTTTAAGTACTGATGCTAATAGCGACTGGGTGCTAGGCGTAGACGCCGATACCAGGCCTCAGCCCGGACTGGTGGCCAGTCTGTTACATGAAGCGGAAACGCAGGGCTACGAGATGGTTTCGCTATCGCCGCGTTTTATTCTTGAGTCGGCTGGTGAATGGTGGTTGCAGCCTGCCATGTTGATGACGTTGATCTATCGCTTTGATTCAGCGGGCGTCAGAGCTCCCGATACAGAACGAGCGATGGCGAACGGTCAGTGTTTTCTCTCTCGAAGAAAAGTGCTAAAAGAACTCAATGGCTACACCTGCGCGGCGAGTTCTTTTTGTGATGATGTGACATTAGTGCGTGAGGCGGCGCGGCGCGGTTACAAGGTGGGCTTCTTGGATGGGGCTGATGTGATTAGCGTGCGGATGTATGAGGGGATAGCGGAGACTTGGAGCGGGTGGGGGCGATCGCTTGATCTGAAGGATTCTATTTCGCACGGACAGCTATGGAGCGACTTGTGGCTGTTGGTGAGTACTCAGGCATTGCCTATACCGCTGTTGTTGCTGGCTTGGATCGGCGTAAAATTTCTAGGTTGGGAGAGTGTCGGGTCGGTTGTTGTTGTGGCTGCAGTCATGCTCAATGTTCTATTACTGATCATCCGAATGGGTATGCAAGTCGCTGTTGCCAATTCCTATGACTGGACTCAACCAAATCCGTTCAAAACGATGTTCTTTTGGTTTTCACCATTAGCTGATCCTATAGCCGTGCTAAGAATCATTCTTTCAGCCTTCCAGCGCTCTATTAAATGGCGCGGTAAAACCTACCGTAAAGTCTGAGAGCAAACTAGCGAAGTAGCCTTGTTATTTGAAAATGATTTCGCTGTGGCAGGACTAGGCCTTTGTCTAGACGTAGAGAAATTTTGGTCTCTGAGGATTAACGTATTACCCTGCCTGTTATGCCTTTGCAGCCAAAGCATCGACAGCAGCAGGTTAGTTCAAGTTTGTCCTATGGAGAATTTGGCACGGATTCTGGAGGATCAGATAAGTGCGACGCGGCTGACGATGATACGTTCAAGAAAGTCAAACCGGGTATTTATTAGAAATCGATATGCATAAAGACGCCGACCAAAGTCACAAGAATGTACCCCCTACCCGTGATGAAGCTAGTTTAGGCGCGCTGCCAGTCCCCGGTCGTCGCCAAGTGTTGACGGCTACTGCCTTGGGTGCGATCGCAATGACAGCGCCCTCCCTGCTGGGTAAGCGTCGCGCCGCTGCACAGACAGCGGAAGAGCCAGAGCGAGATCAAGAATTAGGCGATCGCGAATTGACCGGCAAAACCGCGTTCATTACCGGCGGGGCTCGCGGAATTGGCCTTGCTACCGCAGAAGAGTTAGCGAAAGCGGGTGCAAATATTGTGCTTTACGATGTGGCGTCTCGCACGCTTCCACATGTGCCATACCCAGTTGCCACAGAGAGCGACCTCGAACAGGCAAAAGTACAGGTCGAGGCGTTAGGCGTTCGCTGCTTGACCTTTAAAGGCGACGTACGCGACCGAGAGGCACAAATGCGTGCAATGCAGGAAGCTGTAAACACGTTTGGCAGTCTTGATATTGCTGTTGTCAACGCAGGCGTTTCACAAGCAGGTGCAATCGAAGAGTTTTCAAGCGAAGAGATTAGTACAGTATTCGAGATCAACGTCGCTGGAGCCGTAAAAACGACTCAGGCTGCTGTTAGCTTTATGAAACCACAAGGTTCCGGGCGCATTATTTTCATTTCGTCGGCACTGGGCCGCATGGGTAATGAGCTTTTCTCGATCTATGCATCGTCAAAATGGGCAATGATCGGTTTTGCCAAGTCTGCAGCTTTAGCTTACGGACAATTCAATATCCTATGCAATACGGTTGCGCCCGGATTGGTCGATACGCCATTCGCTGACAATGATTTTATCCTGAGCAGAATGTTGCCAGAAGCACCCAACCCAACCTTCGAAATGGTCTCTGAAATGTCAAGATCTGGAAGTCCTATCCCGGTAGGACACTTAGACCCCATCGACGTTGCTAAGGCCGTGCTCTTTTTTGCCGGGAGCGCCACCGATAAGGTGACCGGCGAAGTACTTGACGTTAGCTACGGCTCACTGGCAAGAAGCATCGCATAGCGTCAATTACGCCAATACAACAAAGTCAGTTTCACAGTTTATGATTTTGTAGTTTACGTTTCAACGTTTTTGGACTTCCTTCGGTGGGAGTCCAAACTTTTTTGAAAAGTCTCTACTAAAGTGATTTGCACTCTCATAGCCAACGGCAAAAGCCGCAGCAGAAACAGAATACCCTTCTAATGATAAAAGAGCGTGCGCTTCTATGAGACGTAGTGTTTTTTGATATTGATGCGGCGTAGTCCCCGTTATCTCCCGGAATTTTTGGTAAAAAGACGACTCACTCATATCTACTTTACGTGCAACGTCTGTAATAAGGAGCCCAGCCCGGTAATTATCTCGCATATATTTTATCGCTCGGGCAATATTACTTGCTGCACTATTGCTTGGGACCATTTGACGAAGCATTCCGCCATGGGGAGCCCTTAGCACTCGTAAATGCAATTCCTTAAACAGAGCGGGCGCAATCAGCTCAGCTTCAATGGGGTCCTCCATAGCTGTTATGAAGCGATCAATAGTATCGAGCATTGCACTGTCTGCCTTTTCCGCATCAACAGAAAAAGCACGTTCTTGTTTTGAAGTGATTTGCTCAATATCAGAAGAAAGGCTGCGAATAATCTTCAGATTTATTTTTATAATCAGTGCAAGATAGGGAACTTCAACCGATGCCCGCGTAATTTTTGCATACACAGGCACGTGATGGCTGATAATGACAGAATCACTCGCTGCCAAGCGCAGCGTGCGATCATCCAGAGTTGTTTGTTTTGCACCTTGAAGGACGACGCACAGTGCCGGTTCGTAAAGTGTTTCGTTTAACTCAGAGGTACTTGCTTCTCTAATACAAAAAACGTCTTCAGAAAAACAGTAAAGTGCGCTCTCACCTCCGTTCTTTCGCAGGGCGTCTCGCACTTTATTTATCAAAGATTCGATCATTTTTAAAAATAGTTGAAAAGTCTTGCTGCTGTAGACTTTCGCCAGCTCTTTAGACTCTCTTACCTATGGATTTTAGCATAGGTAAGAGAGGGCAACATGGCTTGTCATGATTTAGTTAGATCTGTTGCGACATAACCCAAAATCACATGTCTGTAGTATCAACAGCGCCAAATATCCCACAAAGAATCCCGCACCTCCGCAAGTCATGCAGCCACCAGCGCCACCAGGAATAAAAGAGAAGGTTGTTGCGCCGTTAGCGATGAAAATGACGACGCGTCAGGTGACTCTACCGAGGGTAAATGTGGGGTACTGAAGTCAGCTAGGCCTAGTATATAGGCACTGTCAGATAGAGGACCTATGAGCACAGCTAGTCGATCAAATGACATCCATTTCTTGGACATCTATACCCCAACATATGGATTTAAAAGATTCTAAAAAGGAAGAGTTTTGGCACTATAAGATAAATACCCAATTTAGCGCCATCAATAGCGTTCAACCGCTTTTTAATAACTAACCTTCAGTTAGATAGACACAGGTATTAAAGATCAATCAATTCTTCTACAACGACGTAAGAGCACTATGTCGTCATCTAAGTAACTCAGAAGCCATGCTTCAAAACTCACCGCTGACCATCTTTTGTGTGACTTTCTCAGGTACACCAGGAATAAGAGTGGCAAAGTTAAGTAGCTGTAGCGCTGCTCGGCGAGTAAGGTTCATCGGCGTCATAACGGTTCCTCTCACCTTCTCTGTGTAGGCGATTGTATCGGCCCCAATCTGATGCCGATCGTCGGAGTAACAATCGAGCGTGCCCTTGGCATAGCACGCGGCAAAATGAGCCGCATCGGCAATACCCAGGTTCATACCGCGTCCGCCAACCGGTGAGTGAGTATGCGCTGCATCGCCCATCAGGAACACTTGCCCCCGCCGATAATCAGACACCTGACGAACGCTAATGAGGAAATTCCCCTCGCGATAGATATGCTCAATCGGCATCTCTACATTCAGGGTTGATAGCGCCCCGGGCCGAGACGAGACCACACGGTAGCGTGTTGGTGACATCGGAATGACGAATACCACTACACCTTCGTCCTGGATGTAGACACGAAACAGCCCTGGTTGCTCTGCCCAAGCCGGAGCTTCAACGTCTGCGATCGCCCACTCATCGTCAAGGTCAAATCCCTCAGCGTCAAGACCAAGCTCACTACGCACAGTGCTGCGAGAGCCGTCAGCGCCAAGCACGTAATCGTAGGCATACGTTTCGCCATCAACAGTTACCCTAACCCGGTCGCCCTCGTCCTCTAGAGATTCAAAACGTTTGTCATATTCAACATCTACACCCAGTTCGCCTGCCCGCTGTGCCAAGATCGATTCAGTCTGATCTTGGGGCAGACAAAACAGCCTAACACTTGGATCGTGATGGCGATCCATCGGCATTTCGAAGACTCTTTCAGCGTCGACGTAAACTTCAAGGCCACTTGCCATAATCGACTTTGCCTTGATGAGCTCGGCTGCGCCCGACGGCTCCAGGAGTCTCATTGTGTTGGGCATAATACCCACCGCTCGACTGAATGGTGAGGGCGCTTCACGCCGCTCAACTACGCGGCAGTTAACGCCATGACGAGCCAGCTCCAGCGCTGCGGTCAGCCCAGTCGGGCCGCCGCCAACAATTAAAACCGAGGTGTCTTGAGAATGATTATTCATGAGAAAAATGTTGTTGTCTACAAACTAAATCGCGTATCAATTTCTATGAGACATGTCGAGTGCTCACACACTGTGAGTACCCCATGTTGTGAGCAGTCATTCGATCACCTTAAGTACTGACAAAACCCGTCATTACTGCTCTGGCACTCGATATCTCACAAAGCAAAAAGCATCAGCTCAAGCAGCGTTAAACTGGCAACAGTGGCCAATCCCAAATGATGAATAGCGGCTAATTTACCTAGCCCAGTACGCACAGCACTGATGCTGACATCAGAAGAGGTCTGCTTCACCGCTTCAATTCGGCTGAATAGCTGAGTCAAAATGTAACCCTGACAAATCGCAAAGAACGCCAGCACTACTAAAGAATCGCGGTTGAACCCTTGGAGCCATGCCTGAAGCAAAATGCAGATAGTTCCACTGCCGACGACGGTCATCATAGTCGGCGGTGCTAGCTCGATAATGCGCTTCAATTCTGCATGAATCAGTCTTGCATCTGAGTCAATTACAGCACTGCTTTGAGCGTCAAACATCAGTGGCCAAACAGGTTTTTCGATATACGAAAGAACAGCAAAGAACCCTGTGGCAAATGAGAAGAACAAAATAATCAGTGTGGGAACGAAGTTAAGGGTCATGATGGTATCCATTTGATTTTCTAGAGTTTTGCAAAGAGCGAGTTGTGAGAGGTGCCTGAAGCCGCACCCCTCTGTGATGATCTCGGAATAGCGCTAGCAGCTAGCTAGCTGCGCTACTCTCGCATTAGGCAACGGATATCGTAGGTTCAGTGTTTTTGTTTCGAGGGTATGCTGTTGCAAAAATGAAGACACGTTGTCCTCAAATTCGGGCTGTGCAATTGCTACAAATCGCTGCACTAGCGATGCAACCGAACAGGTCACTATCAAATGAATGAGTTCTTTCTCTGAATAATTCTCTACAGCTGAACGAACAAATTCGCGAGGCGTTGTCAAAGGCATTTGAGCTGAAATCAAAGCGAACTGCAAGGCAGCTTTTTCTTTTTCGCTAAACAGATCACCAGGTATCGTACGACCTACCGCTGCGGCAAAACAATGTCGAATTCGCTTTATGGTTCTAGGCTTATTTTCAGCAGTATGGTGGGCTATGAACCCTTCAACGGCTGCAAGGTAATCATGGCCCTTAGCGATCGCACTCACCCTTGCCATCAAATGTTTTAGCTCAGCTGCAACGAGGGTATGGGACTGCTCACCCATCAACTCACCATACAAATAAACATGAAGGCGCTGTAGCGGTTGTGGCCAGCACTGAACCCAATTGGGAAGCAGGCCAAATTCAGATTTACAGTAGGTCTCTAAATCTTCAATCTTCTGAGCGTACTTTGCCAGCATCTCTTCAATCGAAGGTCCACCTGACGGCAATTCATAGTCTAGGTTTGATGGATTCTCAGCTTGCGCAGCACTATGTCGCCCAGCTTCAACGCCTGCTTGTTCGCTAGCCTGTTTTGCCCACTGCCCCTCTAGTTCCAACCCCGTTAGATCATTGAAGACATTGAGGAAACCAAACGCAGCGACCATCATTTCCACGCCTGTGATGAATGACTGTGCTTGCTCAGGACTCTTGGAAAGCTGTTGAATTTGCGTCAAGGTCTCGTTGCTGACAGCGTTACGAGTCGCTTCAGCTGCTAACTGTGCGATCGCCAACTCCAAATCACCATAGGGATTTTTCGCGGATCGCTGACCCGCTCTAGCTTCCTTAAACTGCCGCACGGCTTTGAGAGACTGCTGGCCTCCAGTAGCAGCGCTATGAACCTGACAATAGTTACAGCCATGCGCTTCAGATGTTGAGTAGCCGACCGTGAACATATTCAGTGGGCCAAGAACTTTTTTGCCGTAACCCACAGCAGAAAAGTTATGGCAATATACAAAGAGCTTATAAGCTTCAGGCCAATGATTGAGATAAGCAAACGTATTAGGCCAGAAGCCGAAAAAGTCTTTATAAAACCGCAGAAGCGCCCAAGATTCAGGGTCGTCACTACGAGAACCGTCCGTTGCCGAAACAACATGTCGCAATGCCCAGTCCTCTGCGCCTTGCCGCACTGTCTCGTCAGAGATGTCTTGCACAGAAAGTGTTGACTCGCCTATAGCTTCAATCAGTTGAGTTAGGCGACCGCTCTGTTGCAGCTGTTCTAGGTCTTCAGCACCGTTGATATGGTAGTTACCAATAAAAATCTGAGGCACCGTTGCTACGCCAGAAGCATAGATACTCATATCGGCATTGCGCTCTGTTGTTGTCACGTCGTGCTGAATGTATTCAACACCTACCTCATTCAAAACAGCTTTAGCCCGCGTGCAATAGGGGCATTCTATCTTAGTAAAAATTTGGATAGTCGGATAGTTACTCATTTTTTCCTTTTTTTGTCAGTGGCAATGACCGAACGGTTCAGTCATTAAGAGCGCGTAGCATTCTGCTGAACATAGTCTCAGAAGGACGCTATGTCTAAACTCGTCAATGCAAACAAGAATTCATGTATTGAAATTGCTTGTATTGACCGAACCGTTCAGTCACTTATGCTTTATGAATAGCGCATCTGCTAAAGTATTGTCAATATGACCGAACCGTTCAGTTGGCAAAAATCTTTCTAATGGCAGACTCTTTCACGCCTGATCTCACTAACCCTAAAGCTAAGCAAATTCTTGAGGGTGCCCGTATTGTTTTTTTAGAGCTGGGCTACGAGGGAGCCAGCACAGGACAAATTGCAAAGCAAGCAGGGGTATCGAAGGGGACTTTGTACAACTACTTCCCTGACAAAGAAAAGCTTTTTATGGCGGTAATGGAAGGGGAATGTAAGAAGCAGGCGGCGGCGATCTTTGAAGTGGCAAATCAATCAGATAGCATTGATGTCACACTGCGCAAACTTGCTCGAAACTATATTGAGCTTTGCCTCTCGCCTTTTATTCACATTTATAGACTGGCGGTCGCTGAGGCCACGCGATTCCCTGCCCTAGCTCGTACGTTTTATGATTCTGGCCCAGACTTAGCGTTGCGTCGGTTAACCCAGCTGCTAGCGGGTGCGGTAGCCAAAGAAGAACTTAAAATCGATGACTTGGACTTAGCGGCATATCAGTTTAGCCAGCTTTGTAAAGCAGACCTGTTTGAAAAGCGGCTGTTTCAGGTTCAGCTTTCTGCCACACCAGAAGAAGTAGACCGTATTGCTGATAGCGCTGTTGATGTCTTTCTACGGCAATATGGAAAATGAAGAACAGATGCCGAAAACACGAAAATCGCTGACTAGCTGTTCACATTAAATCCGACGGCCTTCATAGATGAAGGCGAAAGCACTTGACGGAAGATGAACGGGTCGAGCTGGCGGATAGACGGCGCTCTTATCAAAGACCTCATGGCAGATCATAACCTCTTGAAGGCTAGCGTCTACCGCTACCTAGACGGCATAACCGTTGAATCCTAGTCATGCGTCTTACTTAGCGCTGACTGCTGCTACCTCGCTTTCTTCTATCGGCTCGACTCGCCCTTCTGTGTTGAAATTATCTCTCTTAATGAGCGTCATCCAGACTAGCGGAAAAGCAATGCCTTTATGGCCTACTCCAAGCATCAGTATATTGACTGTCGTCGTACCTATGTCCCATTGATTACGGTCACTGCACCCTAGCACGTCAGGTATTAAGCTCAAGCACGAGAATTTTAGGCATTGTAGTCAACCTACAAAACGCTCTCTCTGTCCGTTCTGCAAGCTTTTGTCTACTGAGAATAAGTACTCCTGAATATTTTTAACCGCTCTACGTCTGCTGCAATGATGTTGGCTGTCTCCACCTCACTCATTAGCTGTCAAAGTAATGTACCTGACAATTCCTCAGAGGTAGAAACCACGACGGAAGTAGGGTCAAATACCGAAGTTACTGGAGCAGAAGGTGGCGCTCTTCCTTCAGAAGGCGCTGATGGCCAGTCAATGACTCCAGGAACTTACTGCTACAGTCAGAAAACCGATTTCTTCGATAATCAGATCAGTCTATCGATCGATGAGTCAAACAATGTCACAGGTGTGATGGCAAGCAAATCCATGGGAGAGCCCGAACCTAGGTTCAGCGAGTTTGAGGGTCAGCTAGGAGAAGACTCCTTAACGGTAAGTGCGATGTATTCTGAAGGACAGCCCACCCAGACAGACTTTTGGTGGATAAATTCGGGCGGACTGGACATGGGACCTGAAAGTGTACTGTCTGCACAGCCCTGTAGATTAGTTAAACCTGTCTTTGAAGGCGTGGAACCCCTTGAACGTACTGCTGGAGAAACCATTTCTGCTGCGCCGCGCGATTCTGTAGCCCTCCCGCCTGGAACGTTCTGCTACACCCAGGAGACGGACATGACTGAGTCAAAAGTCATGCTCACTGCGACTGCGGATAGTAAAGTGAGTGCTTCTACGATGAGTGCGCCACGTGGCGGCGGTGACCCTTTTTTCTCAGATGTTGAAGGCACTTTAGACGGTGGTGTTTTGACCCTAACCCCTGCTGATCAGCGAGTAGGGGCCTGGTTAGTCAACTTAGGAGGCCTGGATGCTGGCCCTGAAAGCGTGTACGTGGCGGCTTCGTGTGGGGAAGTAAGACCGGCTTTTGAAGCAAGGTCTCTCACGAATACGGTTCCTTCTGTTAGCGAACCTGCTCCTGGGAGCGCAAACAGAAGAACGGCTCAGGTATTGTTTGATGCAGGTGAAAGCGGCACGACAGTGAGCGATTCACTGATTCGAGGAGAGCGCTTTGTCTATAAACTGGACGCTCAAGCAGGGCAAACGATGCAGCTTTCGATTAAGGCTCCAGAAAACAACGCTGTTTTTGATGTGGTTTCTCCAGATGGAACAGTGTTAGGAAGAGAGCTGAGAGAAAAGAGCATTCAGCTGCCTGAGTCTGGTAACTATGAAACCGTTGTCGGTGGGACGCGCGGTAATGCCTCTTATGATCTCGACATTGCTATTGACTAGTCTCAGCTAGCTGCCTAGCCGCTTGGCTCTAGGCGTGTCAACCTGTGCGTCAATAGTTTCACTGTCTTAAAGCTCCCTTGCAGTTATCAAGGGAGCTTTCTGTTGCTTGTGGCTCAGATAGTCTCTAGCTCGCAGAGTATGCAATCCGCCGTTTGCTATACCCGGCGAGTGACAAGCGACTATACTGCCTTTTGTCGCAAAATTCGTCGAGGTTTGCTTCTACTGGGGCATAGATACTAAAACAAGTTTTGATACGCTGAGAAGCGCCGAACAGCCTTAGTCTCAACCGTTTTACTCACCTGTGTCAAAACGGCCTGTTATTACACAGGTGAGTTCTCAAAAGTAAACTCTGTCAGTCGTAAGCCGCTTTTGTGTGTTTTCTTTGTTCTAATCATGCTCTTAGCATAGCCACCTAATACTGCACTCCAAAAGCCTAGTGCTGACTCATGGCTGTCGATCACGCTTAGCTGCCATGATCCGTGAAGTGAATTGAGCACTCTAATAGCAGAGTCACGTCCTATACCCTTACCCCGATACGGATGGAACAGAAAGAAATCAACTAGCTCTTGGTCTGCATCGCCATCTATCAAAGGTGTCTTTGCAACTAGAGCAAAGCCTGCTGGCCGCTCATCTACAGTGATTAAGTAGGGAAAAGTTTTACCGGGATGCGCCCACCACTCAGCCATTACACTGTCAGGTTCGTAGTCCTCATCGATATCGCCCATCATGCCATGAACACTTGGTAAGTCATCTTGATACTGCGATATCTCGTGAGCATACGCAATCCACATATTGGCGAAGATATATCGCTGCTCTATGGGAGCGAGCCTCACTGCAACGTTCATACCTTATTCTCTACCGTAAACTATGGCTTCATCTTGCAAGATGAAGCTCTTATCATCAACCTTACAATCCTTACTACATAGAACAAAGCGGCCTGCTTGATAGTTTCAAGCAGGCCGCTGACAAAAGTAACAACTTAGAGAAAGACAGCTTTCTGGCTACCTAGAAGCGGTAGCCCAAACCTGCAACAAAGTCTACGCTCTGGTCATCAAACGGTAGGTAGTTTACAGAACCATTGATGGCATAGCGTCGGCCTAGCTGATAGTCAGCGCCCGCAGTGGCCACAAACTGTAGCTCAGTCTCGTCACCAGTCGTCACGCCTGCACCCGCCCCAACAAACGGCTGTAGTTTGCCACCGTTGGCACTGTTGAAATCGTAGGTAATCGGTGCAAGCACAGCGATATCACGCTCGCCGTTGTCGTCTTCGTTCACTGCTGCGATGACGCCAGGACGAACAGAGAAACGGTTCGAGAGGGCGTACTTACCGTTGAGGGCCGCGCCTTCGTTGCTACCGGCAAAGCCGATGTAGTTACCACCTGCAATGCGCTGACCAAAGTACCTGGCATCAGGGTTCTGAGCAGCCCGCTCACTACGCTGCGCTAGGATAGCCGGTCCGTTCGTGGGGCGATCGCCTGCTGGGTTGGCATGAGCCGGTGAGACAAGTGCTACTAGAGAAAGCGCAGACAGAGAGAGCAAACAAGCAAATTTACCTTTCATAGAACAGATTCCTTAGTGAATGACCTGAAATGAATTAGAAGAACAGAGAGAGAGACAGCTCTTGTTTGAAGCTGATAGTCATGAGTATGCGATCTGTGCCAATCGATGTAATTCTGATAGTAGCCACTTCTTAGAGTGGTCTCTGTAAGCCTAGTAAGTAGGTCAGTTAAGCGAGGAGTATGATTGTTTTCTGACTGTGCCAGATGGAATAGCTGTCAACCTGGTAGAGCAAGTCCATAGAAGGTAGGGGAGAGCCAGCTGCTTTGCTTTTTGTTTTTGGTGTCCTTCTCTCCCGAGGCTTGAAGACTGAGATACAATGATAGACGAGTAAGGACAACAACCTGAGCTAGCGTTCCGTATAGGCCATAGCGTGCCGCAACCAGCATCCAAAATCGGGATTTTTGGAAACTCTCAATGAGTAACCAAGGGTTTTGATGCCGGGTGCTCGTTGAGAGTTTCTGAATTATTGATGTTCTTTTGTTTTACACAAAGAGGCCACAGAGTCAGCGTCGAGAAACCTGACTAAGATTAAATACATCAAGCCATTCTCCCGAATCCCCAAGGAGGTAAACAAATGCTAATGCAGCCTCTGCCTTAGGTAAACTCGCCCCAACGGATGAAGGTGTTCATGCTGCACTGCTAACTGCCTTAGAAGAGACTAATCATTACGTTCGCGGTTGCGCAGCATCAGCGTTAGAAAAAACTGAAAAACTAAAGGGAAATACACTGATGGTGCTAATATCTGCCCTACAAGTAAGTCAATATGAGATTGAAGACTTTTCTCGTAATACTATTCTGAAAGCGTTAGACAATCTCGAACAAGCTGGTGAAGAGCTGATACCTACCCTAATCCAATTAGTGCTCCGCGATCGCAGCATTCAATTCCCGAGTGATATGGCTTTTTCACGACTGTCAGTGGAGATAGCGAGTAAGTATAAATAGACGATTTCTGTAGATGCCGTTAACGCAGAAGCCTTGAGAAGCTTCACGTTACTCAGGGAGATGCCGTTCGATACTTGCTCTTTTAGCAGCAGAGTTCTAGAACTTTCGGCTCAGCATCTGTCAGACTGCTTGAGTCGGCTACACGAAAGATTTATCACGAAAGATCTATCACGAAAGATCTATGTAGAGGGAACAACGCTTGGATGCTTTGCCTTTGATCGTTTATGTTTGCGATCGCGTCTATGCATCATCAGATAAGCCGCTGGTGTGAAGTACAGTGCGAGAAAAGGAGAGCCGCCGATACCACCTGCGATCGCAATTGCTAATGAGCGCCAGAATGACCCCCCTGAAATGAGCAGCGGCGTGAAGCCAACCATGGTGGTGACTGTGGTAGTGAGGACGTGGCGCGTTGAACGCATGACGACGGTTTGAATGGCTTTGCGATCGCCCTGGCTGGCCTGTTTATCTTCATTGATGGCCGATAGCACAATGATGCTGCCGTTAATGGCAATACCGATTAGGCCCATGGTGCCAACAATGGCCATAAAGCCCATAACAGAATTAAAGACCCAGAGTGAGAACAGCGCCATTCCGACAGAGCCAATGCCGACAACCGCAACAATGCCCGCTGAGCGAAAGCTTCTGAGTGAGAGTACGAGTGCTGTTCCCATGGCGATTAGCAATAGACCTACATAGCTGAGCAAATCGCCAGTGGCCTCGCTGCTTTCTGCCTGCTCGCCGCCAATTTCAGTCGAATAACCTGGCGGCAGTTCAAAGTCTCTTTCTTCCATCGCATTTTGAAAGTCTGTGAGCACTTTCGAGGGTAAAACGCCCGCTGTAATGAATGCCTGAACGGTGTTGACTCGCTGCTCATTGCGGTGTGCGATTTGAGAGAGCTGGGGCACAAAGTTGAATCTGCCTAGTGCAGACACTGTACGAAAGTCTCCTTGGCCTGTTGAGTTAGTTGCAAAACTCCCTTGTCCTGGCTGAAGATTCAATGACTCAATTTGCGCTAAATCACCTCGGCTGTCGTCAGAAATTTGTACGCGTACAGGCAGATTTTCTGTTGCTTCAAGAATAGAGCCACCGACTGAACCTTCTAGCGTTGCCTGTAGCTGCTCGGCTAGCTCTGCGTTGGAGACGCCCGCTAGCTGGGCCTGTTCTTCATCTACCGCGAAGGCTAATTTGGGAACGGTCGCGCTAAGGTCGTCTCTGATATGAACAACATCGGGAATAGTGGCTAAAATCTCTCGAATTTCTGCGCCTAAGGCCCTGAGTTCGTCGATGTTGGGACCGTAGATGCGTAGCTCTACTGGGGCGTCAAACGGAGGCCCTTGTTCTAGCTGCTTTACCAGTACGCGCGCTTCAGGGAGCGCCGTATCTAAATCGGCTTGGACCTGCTGAATCAAGGTGCGGACGATTTCTGCGGAGGTGAGCTGTACTAGGGCCTGAGCGTTGTAAGGGGAGTTTTCTCTAGAGCTGGTAATATTGTAGTAAAACTTGGGTGCGCTTTCGCCGATAAACCAGTGAACGTCTATGATTTGGTCGTAGTTTAGCAGCAGGTCGCGGGCGCGCATGACCTCGGATTTGGTGTTAGCGATCGCACTTTCTTGAGAGAATTCTACTTCAATTTGAAACTGGTCTCGGTCTAGAGAAGGGAAAAACTGATTTTCTAGGCTGCCTGCCTGGATAAAGCCAACCATGGGTAGCACCAGGGTTAACACAACGGCAAAGATGGGCTTTGCGGTTGCTCGCTCTAGCGTCCAGCGATAAAACTTGCCCAGTCGCTGAGAGGTAAAGCCATCGTTCCACCAGGCCCCCGGCTTCATTAATATCTGAAAAGACCTTTGAAAGATATTAGGAGACTCTTTTTGGCGGATCTTTTCTATGTCTGACTCGCTCTCTCCCAGCAGTCTGCCAGTCAGCGCGGCGATGACGGTTAAAGACAGCAGGAGCGATGAGCCGATTGAGAAAATAACCGTCAGCGCAATAGAGCCCACGAACTCTCCAGCGCCGCCCGGTAAGAGCGCAATCGGTAAAAAGGTCATCATGGTCGTGAGGGTGGAGGCAAACAGCGGGCCCTGAAGGTATTTCACGGTATCGACAACTGCTTTTTCTGGTGGTACGCCGTGCTTTAGTTCGGCCTGAATTTCATCTACGGCAACGACAGCGTTATCGATTAATAGCCCCAGCGCAATGATTAGGCCCGCAACCGACATTTGGTGAATAGGAATGCCCGTAGCACTCATCAGCCCTAACACTGCGCAAATGCTGAGCGGTAGCGCTGCACCTACAATTAGGGAAGACCGCCAGCCCATGCCGACAAACGTCACGGCAATGACCAGTACCGCACCAAAAATCAGGTTAGAGATAAGTGTGCCGAGCCGAGCATCTACATACTCACTTTGGTCAAAGAGAATATTCAGTGAAACGCCACCTGGGAGCTGTGTACGAAAGTCTTCAATTTGCTCTCTGGCGCTGGTTGCCCACTGGTCGATTCGCTGACCCGAACCCATCAGAATGCCATAGGCAACGGCTGGCTTTCCGTTTACGATGGCCAGATCGGTGAGCGGTTCTCTGACGCCGCGACTAACTTTGGCAACATCACCGAGACGGGTAAACTGGCTGCTGGTTGAGCGAACCGGAATTTGACGAATCTGTTCTAGAGAGTTGAGCTCGCTGTCTATTTCTATGGCCAGGTTCTCGTTGGGATTTCTGAGCTGACCAGCTGTCACCTTGGCGTCGCTTTGAGCGATCTGCAGCGACAGCTGCTGCGCACTGAGACCTACGGCTGCCAGATCGGGGGCGCTGATTTCTACGGTAATTTCCTCGTCGGGTACCCCGAACTCTTCAACTTCTTCAGTACCGGCAACCCCGCGCATCTGAATTTCAAACGCTTCTCCGAATCGCCGTAAAACGGCGTAGTTAGGTGCGCTATCTTGCTCCCAGCTCAGTGTGGCAATCATAGAATAGGCCCTGGTCTCAGTGGCTTCTAGCTCTGGCTTAAAAGCGCCCTGGGGAAAGAGCAGGTTCGCATCTTCCATTTTGTCCCGTACCCGAGACCAAACAGGCTCAGCGTTTTTAATAGAATCTTGCAGCGTGATGGCGACTGAAGAAAAGCCCACGCGAGAGGTAGAAGTGATGGTTTTTACTTCTTCAAGTTCGGAGACTTCTGACTCTACGACTTCGGTGACGAGGGCCTCTACTCGCTCAGCGCTAGCTCCGGGAAAGAGGGTGTTAACAACGGCGACCCTGGCGACCTGAGTAGGGTCTTCTTGGCGAGGGAGTGACTGAAAAGAGGCGTAGCCCCATACCAAAAAGATAACGAGAGTGAGAATTAACAGCCGAGTGTTTTTGAAGAAGGGGCGAACCATAGTTGTTGCAAGCTAAGATCTGTTGCGAGCTATCGTGAGAAAATGACTGGTGCGAGAAAATGACTTGTGCGAGAAAATGACTGGCGCGATAAAGACAACCGAGCTGACTAACAGCTCTATTCAGCGGGAACTACGCTCACCTGTTGACCGGGTACTAGGCGGTGAACACCGCTGGTAACTACCTGGTCTCCAGGCTCTAGCGTGCCTCTTACCAGCACCCGAGTTCGGGCTGTAGCGTCATCTCCGGCGCTCTCTTGTTGAATGATTTCTACGGCTCGCGGCTCGACGACAAAGCCCTCACGGCGAGATTTTCCTGAACGTGAATTACTTGATGGTTCAGGGGATGTTTCTGTGAAAGTATCTTCGTTTTGCGCGGTCTGCGTTGATGCCTGTTCTGAATTCTGTTCTGATGTCCGGTAGCTGGACGCTGGCACTATGACGTAGCAAGTCCACAGCCCTCGAATTCCCTGGGTCAATGCGCCTGAAGGTAGCCAAAATCCATCGGATTGGACTGTTTCGTTGATGGTGAGTCTGGCGGTTTGTCCGGGTTCTATCGCGCCGATGGCAGCGGGCGATAGCGCTAGTACGACGGTTTGAGTGCGAGTGGCCGCGTCAACGGTTGGCAGTATAGAAACTAGGTTGGCGTCGTATGGCTGGTTGTTGACTCGGACCGTTTGTGAGCTGCCGATCTGTATTTGGTTGGCAACGGATGCGGGTAGGCCTACCCTAGCTTCGGGTACGGTTGCTTCGACCAGTTCAAGCACAGATTGACCTGTGCCAACGACTGTTCCTTCATCTGCGTTTCGACCGGAAATAGTCCCATCGAACGGGGCGGTGATGGTGCTTTTTGAGATGTTGACGTCAATGTCTCGTAGCTGCGCGTCGAGCTGGTTGACGACTGCGATTTGGGCGTCTAGCTGTTCGGAACGGGTGCCATTTAGCAGTTCTTCTAGCTGGCTACGTGCCTGGTCTAGCCTGGCTTGCAGGGAGTTGGCACCAAAGGAAAACTCGTCTAGCTGCTCTCGGGCGATCGCACCTTGCTCAAACAGATATTCTCGTCGTCTCTTTTGAGTTTCTTGTAGTTCAAACTGCTGTTCTAAGTCTATAACGGCTGCTCGTGCGATCTCCACATCTTCAGCTCTCGCTCCGTTTTGTAGCTCTAACAGCTGTGCCTGCGCCTGTGCCTTTTGGGCTTCTACCTGAAGCCGCTGCGTTTCTAAGTTTCGTGTGTCCAATTTTGCTAGCGCTTCGCCCGCACGGACCTCTCTTCCTTCATCGACCATGACCTGAACCAGCTCACCGCCTCGCTCAAATCCTAGACTGCTGCTGCGCAAGGAAACAATTTCCCCAGTAAATACCCTGGGCACCGCATAGGAGGACACAGACTCTATCTCGGTTGCCTCGACTGGCAGTACCCGTCCTTCTGCGGGCGGCGCTTCTGAAGATGAATCAGCGATCGCTCGAAAGCTGGCTACTGAGCCAGCCACTAGCAGTAGCCCCACTGCACCTAGCAAGCTGTATCTGACCCAGGGCTTTTGACGCTTGAGAATATCTATTCCCCGCTCTGCACTGGATATAGCGCTTGGTTTAGATGCATTAATAGGCTCTGAGGTAGACGAATAAACAGATTCAGAGTTCATGTCAGCAGTGAGTATGGCTTGGTGAGTATGGATTAGTGAGTGTGGCTTGGCAAGTGTGGCTCGACGTCAAGGCAGAGAAGATAGGGCGTCTTATATATGCCCACTTAAATCAAACGTATGATTGAATTCATTAAAACGTATGATTGAACCTAGCGCAATACAACTTTAGGGAGAAGCCTCGCCAACGCAATAAAGCCATAGAATACGAGGAATAAATTATTTACTTAAATGTCTTCTTCTTCGATTGATACTCAAACGCAGATCTTGGATACTGCCGAGCGGCTCTTCTCCGAGCAGGGTTTTGGTGCGACCTCGCTACGCAGCATCATTCGTGAAGCTGATGTCAATATAGGTGCCATTAACTATCACTTCGGCTCAAAAGATGCCTTGATATCAGCGGCTATCGATCGGATGGCGCAGCCGATTGTCAAGGCGTCAATTGAGCGTGTAAAGCAGTGTGAGGCAGAAGGCCTGCCGATGACAGTAGAGACTATTTTGCGTGCGTTCTTTGGGCCAGCCCTAGAGATTATTTGCCTCGAAGAAGAGAATCGCGGGCTGGTAAGAGCGCGATTCATGGGTCAGTGTCGCACCGAACCAGCCATAGAAATTGTCGCGGCAAAAGCCTTTGAGGAGAGCACTCAGTTTTTTATAAAAGCGCTTCAGCGGGCGCTTCCCGACCAGTCTGAATCGGAGATTCAGTGGAAGCTAGATCTGGCTGTTTCTATGCTGATTCGAATTCTCTGTGCTGCTTATCAGCCTGGATCGGTGCTGGAGGGGAATTCTGAAAAGGACGTTGAACGCGCCCTTTCCCGGCTAGTGAGTTTTGCGGCTGCTGGAATGAAGGCTTAGGGGCTTTGCCTGGCTGATGTTCAACCGTATTGACTTGAAGCGATGCTATACACCCGAAGATACATCCCTGAAAGTATGTAACAGAAACCTGTTAAAAGGTGACAGATTTTGTGTGATGCTATTGGCTGACCGAGTCTTGTTTGTGAGATAGTTACGATTATTCCTTCTAAAGAAAGATGTTTTTGAAAAAGAAGACTTGATGTTTGTTCCCCGTGATAGGCTTATTTTAATAAATCAGTTCATCATTAAATAGAACATTTAGTCTGCTGTCTAAACGCTGAAGTTATAAGTTTTAGTGGCAGACGCCTTTAAAAGAAGCTGACTGATAAGAAGCTGATACAAGTATTGTTCCAAAAGTATTTTTCCATTTGAAAGTGCAACAGCTTATTCACTGCTGCTATTAATGATAGGAGGCGAATTAGACCTGTGGGCTTCCGTATTCTTCAGCTGGTAGGCTCAGCTTTTAGTGATTTTTATTGCGATCTTTCCAGGCTTTATGCAAGAGATTGCATAGATGCCTTAGCCGATTCGACAAAATATACCTTCTTGATCGCTTACATTACACCCGATGGTCAGTGGCGGTTTCCAGTCTCTTTACATGATTCTGATATTCGTGCTGCGTCATCTATGCCGCTGTCTGCGGCAATTGCACACCTTAGCGAGCTCTCTATTGATTTAGCCTTGCCCCAAATGTTTTGCATTCCGGGCATGACGAAATACAGAGCCTTGCTAGAGCTGTTAGAGATTCCCTTTATTGGAAACTTACCTATGCAGATGGCGATCGCAGCCGACAAGGCAAAAGCGAAAGCGATTGTATCCGCAGCGGGTGTGAAGGTACCCGCTGGTGAATTACTTAGAGTGGGAGATTGGCCGACTCTCTCAGGGCAAGCCGTGGTTAAGCCCAACGCTGCGGATAATTCTTTGGGAATTACGTTGGTAGAACAGCCTCAAGATTATGCAGCCGCTCTGAAGAATGCGTTTGAGTATTCATCGGAAGTGATGGTTGAAGAATATATTGAGCTGGGCCGAGAAGTTCGCTGTGGTGTCGTTGAGCAAAACGGTGAGCTGATTTGTTTGCCTTTGCAAGAATATCGGGTGGATAGTCAGAAGAAGCCTATTCGTTTGTATGGCGATAAGCTCAAAAAGAATATTTTCGACACCCTTGATCTCACCTCTAAAGAAGGCAATCAGTCGTGGATGGTGTCCGGCGATGATCCGGATGTGCCTGCCGTTTGGGAGGCGGCTGTGAGGTGTTATGGGGCTTTGGGCTGTCGTCACTATGGTCTGTTTGATTTTCGTATTGACGCATGTGGGCAGCCATGGTTTTTGGAGGCAGGTCTCTACTGTTCTTTTGCGCCGAAGAGTGTTGTTGTTTCTATGATGGACTCTGCTGGAACACCTCTGTCGGTTTTTTTTGAGCAGGCTGTTCAGATGTGTTTGGCGGAGAGTTGTACAGAGAAAAAGACTTTGGTGTCAGCTTTTTAGACAAATGCGCTTCTCAAATCAAAATTTTGGCAAGATAACCTACTCACAAGACATCCTACTCACAAAATAACCTACTCACAAAATAACTATGTCGAATGCAATTCTCTTTGGCTCTATTGGTACGGTTGCTGATACGTCTGAACTGCAAAGAAAGGCCTTTAATCAGGCTTTTGCCCGGCACAATTTGGATTGGAACTGGTCTCAAGAAGAGTATAGAGCGCTTTTGGAGAGCAGTGGAGGGCAGAAAAGAATAGCGGACTATGCGATCGCGAGAGGACAAACTGTCGATGCGGCGAAGATTCATAAGACGAAGTCTGAGCTATTTCAACAGTTTTTAGCTGGAGGCCAAGTCGAGCCTCGCCCTAGCGTTGCAGAGATTATTGAGAGGGCTAAGGCGGATGGAATTGGCCTAGCGCTAGTAACAACGACTTCAGAAGATAATGTGTCTTCTCTGCTGAAGGCGCTGGGCGATCGCGTGAGTGCTAGTGATTTTGATGTGGTTGTTGATGCTGGGGATGTGTCGCAGGCCAAGCCCGCTAAGGATGCCTATTGCTATGCGCTGGGTCAGCTGCATCAGGCTGCCGATAGCTGTGTTGCGATTGAGGATAATGTTGGTGGGGTTGAGGCTGCGATCGCAGCCGGTATTACCTGTCTGGCTTTTCCCAACCAGAACACTGGGCAACACGATTTTAGTGTTGCACAGCAAACGGTCGATAGTCTGGAGTTTGAAACATTGCAATCGTTGCTGAAAACACCCTTAAAAACAACATAGATCAGATGACAGTAGAAACAGCCGCAGAGATTAGCTTGACCTCGCTTTCGCCTTTCGGCATTGAAGTGACGGGCTTAAATGTTGAAACGGTTACCGATGAAGAACTCTCAACATTGAAACAGCTGTTGGCAGATCAAGGCGTGGCCGTAATTCGCAATCAGTCCAGCAGCCAGACCATTAGCGACGACACTTTTGTTCGGTTTTTGCAGCGTTTAGGGCAGTTGACTTTTACGGTGGGTGAAAAGCCTGTTGTTGGGCATCCACTGCTGAATATAGTGAGTAATGTAGGACGCGATCGCCCGCCCAGAAGTGTCTTTCATACAGATACTAGCTATGTTGCTAAGCCACCTGCTTATACTTCGCTTCGAGCGGTTAAGCTGCCGAGGCAGGGCGGTGAGACGCTGTTTTGTAATCAGTACACGGCTTATGACAGGCTGCCCCGAGCAGTGAGTCAAAAGCTGCAAGGCGCAGAGATTCTTCATGTTGTTTCAGGCCTGAGCCTAGAAGACGGAGAAGAAACGCAAACCTGGCAGCCACTTTTTAGGCAGCATCCCACATCGGGAAAAGTCGCGATGTATTTATCTACGCCAGAGCGTTGTCAAAGACTTAGAATTCCATCGGGTGAGCTATCTGTTGAGAAAAGTCAGCAGGTGATTCGGCTACTGTATCTGCATTCTATCCGCCGTTGTCAGCTCTATCGCCATCACTGGCAGTCTGGTGATATTGTTTTGTGGGACAATCGCTGTACGATGCACCGCGCCGATCATTCCAATGTAATCGGCGATCGCGTTTTGCATAGAGGGCTAATTACAGAGGGCTAATCTCTGAGGACTCATCTCTGAGGGCTAATCTCTGGCGAAAGCCCGATTCTCGATTTGTCTGTTTAGCGGTGCTGCTAGTCCCTTTTTCTATTGTCTATTCTAGTCAGACTGCTGAAACTGTTTTCCCTGGTGCTAGCTGGCGTGCATTTGTATCTCTATTTATGTCTCCAGAACTTCTTTGACGACCGCTATGCCGTTGAGCGCTGCTGGAAACCCGGCATAGACTGCCATCTGCATGATCACCTCTACAATTTCTTCACGCGTACAGCCCACGTTGAGCGCGGCTTGGATATGTACCTTAAGCTGAGCGCGAGCGTTACCCATGGCTGTCAGCGCCGCAACGGTAGCTATTTCTCGCGACTTGAGATCGAGCCCGGGGCGGCTGTAGATATCCCCAAAGGGAAATTCAATAACGTAGCGAGCTAGATCTGGAGCTATTGCTTTTAGACTCTCGATTACCTGCTCACCCGCTTCACCATCAATCGCTTTTAGCTGAGCCCAGCCTCTTCGAAAGCGTTCGGATTTTTCGGTATCAGGCGTTGAGGTTGTTGTGTTCATTGAGTTTGGCCTCCAAGTTTGAATAGTGCTGGATTTTCCAGTCAACTACGGCAAGATTTTCTTGTAGCTGTTGAATCTGTTCACTCACAGCTTTTCGATGGTCTTCTAGCAGCTGTTTGCGTTCTCCAAAAGCGGTATCTGGATACTGGCGGACTAGCCTGGCGTACTGTTGCATCTGGCGAATAGGCATCCCTGTCAAGCGCAGCCTGTTGAGAAATTCGATCCATCGAATATCACTCTCTGAGTAGCGGCGGTGGCCGTTACTGGCTCGTCCAACTGGTGCGATGAGTCCGCAGCGCTCGTAGTAGCGAAGGGTATAGACGCTGAGCGCGGTTTTGTGAGCGACCTGTTGAATGGTGAGTGCTGTTGTCATCTCGGCTACCTCGTACATCTGAACTTTAGTTGTTAGAGCGTACTCTAAGTCAAGCAAAAAGTGAGGCTGTCGATGGGGACGGTTACCTGTTAGCGTTTTTCTTTGGCGTAGGGTAGGCCTAGCGCAGCGGGCGGGGTGGCTTTGCCAGCGAGTCCTGCGAGTGCAAATAGGGCTGTGATGTAGGGCAGCATGGCTAGCAGCTGATAGGGAATGTTGAGGCCAAATGCCTGAATGCGGAGCTGCAGGGCTTCTGTTGCGCCGAAGAGTAAGCAAGCAAGGGTGGTTGTGACCGGGTGCCATCGCCCAAAAATGAGGGCGGCTAGGGCGATAAAGCCTTTGCCAGCACTCATATTTTCAGCGAAGAATTGAACATGGACGAGGGCGAGGTAGGCCCCTGCGAGACCGCAGAGCGCACCGCACAGGATGACGCTGACATAGCGGATTCGCGCGACGGAGACCCCTGCGGTATCAGCGGCCTTTGGTGCGTTGCCGACGGCTCGCAGTGAAAGCCCCCACTGGGTGTGAAATAGGCCGTATGTGCTTGCGGGCAGTAGTAGCAGCAGCAGGTAGAAGAGCAGATCTTGTTGGAAGAAGACGCCGAGAATGGGCAGGTGCTGTAGGACTGGAATGGGTAGGGAAGAGAGGGGCGGTAGGGCGACTGTTCCAGTGTTGAACAACAGCCTTGCACCGTAGGTGGTGAGCCCTGCCGCTGTGAGATTTATCGCTAGCCCCGAGACGAGCTGATTAACGTTGAGGCTGACACAGAGGTAGGCATGTATCCAGCCCATGAGTGCTCCGGCGCAGCAGGCGATCGCAATTGCGAGCCACACTTGCTGTGTGCTGAAGGCCACCGCCGCACTCGCAAAAGCGCCTGTTAGAATCAGGCCTTCTAGTCCAATATTCAACACGCCCGATCGCTCCGAGAGAAGTCCTCCTATGGCAGCAAAAGCTAGTGGCACTGTGAGACGCAAGCAGGCAGAGAGAAAGTCGGTGAGGAAATCAATAGAAGACATAAGTCAATAGTCAGCTGTCTGGCTTTGGGGATTGAACCTGTTGCTCTAGCGCTAGGCTGATGGCGACAAACAATACGGTTAGTCCTTGAATGGCATAGATAATAGAGACGGGGACAGACGCGCTGCGCTGCATGACGTTGGCACCGCTGCGAAGCATGCCAAAAAAGAAGGAAGTGAGGATGACCACCGCAGGATTACCACGGCTGAGCAGGGCGATCGCTAATGCGTCAAACCCATAGCCTGGAGAGAAGTTTTCGAACAGTCGGCGCTTGAGCCCGAGCACTTCACTACTACCGGCTAGGCCTGCCAAGCCACCTGAGAGTGCTATAACTTGAAGGATTGTTCGATTGACTGAGATGCCTGCGTAGCGAGCCGCTACCGGGTTTTGCCCCACGGCATCAACACGGTAGCCCCATGCGGTGATCGCAAAGGCGAGAGTGAGTAATGTCGATAGGGCAATGCCGAGAAAAATCCCGGCGTGGGCCTGTGTCTTTCCCAGGATAGTGGGCAGATATGCAGAAGGTGCGACCAGCTCAGAAAAAGGGCTAGGTGCGTTGGCTGCTTTGAGCGGGCCGTTGACTAGATAGCTGATGAGGTACTGGGCGATGTAGTTCAGCAGCAGGGTGGTGAGGACTTCGTTAAGGCCACGCGCTACTTTGAGGTAGCCTGCGATCGCACCCCAGGCCGCCCCAAAGGCAAATCCGCCTAAGAGCGCTAGCGGTAGATGAATCACCATGGGCAAGTCTGAAAACGCTAGACCCACGAGCAAGCTACCTAGCCCGCCCATATAGATCTGACCTTCTGCGCCCAGGTTGAACTGTCCTGCTCTGAGAGCGACCAACACGCCCAGGCTAGCGAGAAGCAGGGGTGTTGTTTTGGTGAGGGTGTCGGCGAAGCCAAAGTAGGTGGTGAGCGCTTGGCGAAAGAGCGCGCTGTAGGCTGCGATGGGACTAGCGCCTGCTAACAACATGAGGAGCGCGCCGACTGTCAGCGCAGCGGCGACAGCTATTAAAGGCGATAGCGCCGCGCGGAGCCCGGACTTTAGGACGGCTTGGCGGTAGGCGATAGTCACAGCCTTTCTCCTTTACCTTTAGTTGCTGAGCTGTTAGTCTCTAATGCTTTAACCTCCGGGCTTACGCCAGTCTCAAGTTTCTCGGCAGTTGCGAGACTCTCCTTGATTTCGGTGCTACCTACCATCAAAGCACCTACCTGTTCAAGAGTGGCGCTGCTGGCTTCTAGGATGTCTACTAGCTGTCCGCGATAGATGACGGCTAGGCGATCGCTCATGGCCATGACGTCTTCTAGCTCGGTGGAAATGTACAGGATAGCTGCACCGCGCGATCGCTGTGCTAAGAGGCTTTGCTGTACGGCGGCAATTGCTCCAATATCGAGTCCTCTGGTTGGCTGCATGGCAATAATCACACCGGGTTCACCTGCTAGCTCACGGGCTAAAATGACCTTCTGCTGATTGCCGCCAGAGAGCTGACCGGCTTTGAGCTGGGCACTGGCGGCGCGGATGTCGAAGGTTTGTATAGCGCTTTTGGCGTGAGCGGCGATCTCTGCTCGCTGTAATATCCATCGCCGACAAAAGGGCAATTTGCTAAAGGCTTTGAGAATGAGGTTGTGTGCAATGGAAAAACTCAGTATGAGCCCCTGCTGCTGACGGTCTTCGGGAATGTAGGCGATGGGCTGTTGAGCAGCAGCTTCAGAGCCGATCTCGATGGTGCCTTTTTGAATGGGGATGAGCCCGGCGATCGCATCTGCGAGCTCCCGCTGCCCGTTTCCATCTACACCTGCAATGCCAACAATCTCGCCTGCTCGCACCTGTAAAGACAATCCTCTAAGCGCTAGAATGGCATGAGTTTTAGACTGCGCTGAGATGGCCGCTGCGTTGGCCCACACATTTTTGAGGTTGAGGATGACCTTTCCGGCTGACTGGGGAATGGGTCTGGTGTTGATTTCTACGCTTCTATCGACCATGAGCCTAGCTAGCTCAGTCCGGTTGGTTTGTGCGATCGCCCTAGTTGCAACGACGTTACCCTGTCGTAAAACGGTAACTTCATCGCACACGGCCATTACCTCATCTAGCTTGTGACTGATAAAGATAATGGTGCAAGCTCGCGCGGCTAGCCGCCTTAAAACCTGCAAAAAAGCAGTAATCTCAGCCGGGGTCAAGACTGCTGTTGGCTCATCTAAAATAAGAATACGCGCCTGCCGGTAGAGCACTTTTAAGATTTCAACTCGCTGTTGAATGCCCACGGGCAGATCGCCTACTCTGGCGAGCGGTGGTACCTCTAGACCGTAGTCTTTACCCAGCTGAGTAATTTCTTTTGCCTGCGCTTTTATATTTAGCCGCAGACTATCTGCGCTGCCTAAAACAATATTTTCGACCACCGTCAGCTGCGGTACCAGCATAAAGTGCTGGTGAATCATACCAATCCCATGTTTAATGGCATCGGCAGGTGTCTTGATGTCGATCGGTTTTTTGTCTAAAAAGATCTTTCCTTCGTCGGGCTGGTACAGCCCAGAAAGAATGTTCATCAGCGTTGATTTGCCTGCACCATTTTCTCCTAGTAAGCCGTGAATACAGCCTGTAGGAACCGTTAAGCTAATTGAATTATTGGCAATAAACGGGCCGAATTGTTTGGTAATACCTACTAGGCGCAGTCCGCTTTCTAGTTCACTCATGAAGTAACAGCTTTAACAGACGCTTTCCCCTCTTCTTCAGCATCTTCAAATACCAGTTTGCCAGCCACCATATCAGCAGCTATGGCATCGACTTTTTCTCTAACGTCCGCGGGTACGGCTTCATTGAATGTGCCAAAGCTCACTAGCTCAGGGGTTTCTAGTCCAACCACATACTTTTGATTCCCTATCTCTCCGGTTGCGGCTAGCTCTGCTACCAGCGTGATCGCACCACCAATGTCTTGTATGGCGCTCGTTAGCACTGCCTGTGGTGCCAAGTCAAACTGGTCAATATTGTTGCCGAAAGCGTAAATTCCTGCCTCTTCACAGGCCTGTAGTACGGCAGGTGCAGAGTTGTCTAAATTGTGAAAAATCACGTCTACGCCGCTGGCAATCAGTGCAAGCGCAGATTCTTTCGCTTTGGCAATATCATTAAAATCTCCCACAAAGCTAGAAACCACTTCAACTTCTGGGTCCATAGCCTTGGCCCCTAAATCCATTGCGGCCCCCTGCTGCTGAGTAGACTTAAACTCCATTCCTGCCAGATAGGCCATCTTTTTTGTTGTACTCATGGCCGCGCCAATCATGCCACTGAGATAAAGCATCTGATTATAGTTGGTACGTACGCAGGTGTAGTTATCGCCCAGCACATCGCCGTTTACGCCTAAGAAATACGTCTCTGGAAACTCCATTGCCACCTGCTCAATCGCCGCATCAAACTGACCCCCATGACCGACTACAATGGCAAATCCCTGACGGGCAAAGTCTGCTAAGGACTCGGTTTGATCGGCGTTATCAACCTGCTCTACGTAGGCCACTTCTATGCCCAGGTTGTCGCCTGCTCGCTTCACGCCTTCGTAGCCTAGCTGGTTCCAGCCACCGTCTGTAATTGTTCCAGGTAAAACAATGGCTAGGCTGGTGCTGACTCCACTTTCGGTGACGCTAGCGGGTTCCTCTGCTGCGGTCTCGTTGGCAGAGGGACTGGCACAGGCCTTCAGTAATACGCTACTGGCTGCCGTAGCCAGGCTGTATTCTAGAAATCGTCGGCGATCAAAACGGTGGGACATTAGAGTGTGCCTGGTGCTTTGGGGTTTGTTATTCGAGAACCGCCCACCCAATAGATAGAAATAGATAGAAAGTATTGACGGCTGTCTGTTGATTTATCTGTAGTTTAGGAGTAGGCAATTTAAAAGTAGGCGAAATACTGATATTGGTTCGGTAGCTAAATTTACTGAACTAGCTGCTACTGTCTCTATGTTGCTTAACTCTATGTCACTTAACCCTATGTTGCTTAACCTGTATCTACAGACATGAAAATGATGATTCAGTCCGCATCGCCTTTGACCGTTCGCCACCTTCGGCAGGCCAATGAAATCGCTATTCGAGCACAGTCTTTGGGGCATCATCCTTTTGGTGCCATTTTGGTAGCACCAGATGATGAAACTGTTCTTTTTGCTCAGGGCAATGTGGATGTGGTTAACCATGCCGAATCTACTTTGATTCGTACGGCAGTGACTAATTATAGTGCCGACTACCTGTGGAACTGTACGCTCTACACCACAGTTGAGCCCTGCGCGATGTGCGCCGCGACTCAGTACTGGGCAAATATTGGCAAGCTTACCTACGGCATCTCAGAAAAGCAGCTGCTAGCGCTTACCGGCAACCATGCTGAGAATCCGACGCTGGATTTGCCTTGCCGAAGTGTGTTTGCCCGTGGCCAAAAAGAGATTGTTGTTGTCGGCCCGGTTCTGGAAGTGCAGGCTGAAATTTTGGCTGTTCATGAGTCTTTTTGGCAGGCAAATCCCTGGTAAGAATTCTGGCGAGAAATTTGAGTAAGGAATTTGGGTAAGAAGTTTAGCTAGCGAATAGTTTTATAGTGTTTAGGACAGTGTAGAAGTTCACCCTTATGGCAGTTTACGCGCACGGCAGCGTCATGCAGAATGCAGGTCAATCCGTTCTGCTTTGCTAGGAGACTTTATGTCACAATCTGACGCGCTTACTATAGGTGTTGAAGAAGAGTATCAGGTTGTAGACCCGGAAAGCCGGGAGCTGAGTAGCAATGCAAGCTCGATTATTCGCGTTGAGGCAACACCGGGCGAGGGGCAAGATCCTATTCAGCCGGAGCTGCATTTATGCCAGGTGGAGATTGCGACAGGGGTTTGTCATACGCTGGCGGATGTGCGTAAAGAATTGAGTGAGGCGCGCAGGCGAGTGATCAATGCCGCAAGGGAGAATGGCAGTGCAATTGTCGCGGCAGGAACACATCCTTTTTCTAGCTGGCGTGACCAGACGCTATCGCCAAAAGCCCGCTATTACGAGCTGGCCGATACGCTGAAGCAGGCAATTCGTGAGCTGATTATTTATGGCTGCCATATCCATGTAGGCATTAAAGACAAAGAAGTGGCTGTGCAGGTGGTGAACCGCAGTCGAACGTATCTGCCTATTTTGCTGGCTCTGTCGGCAAATTCGCCTTTTTGGATGGGTCAAAATACGGGCTATGATAGCTATCGAATGGAACAGTGGTGGCGGTTACCTTCGGCAGGACCACCGCCGATATTTACAGATTATGCTGAACACAATGCGGTGATTCAACAGTTTGTGGACTACGGCATTGTAGCCGAGCCGACGAAGATTTATTGGGATATTCGTCTGTCGGATCGGTATCCGAAGGTTGCGTTTCGGGTGGCGGATGTGTGTGCGACGGTGGATGAGGCGGTTATGCTGGCGGGGCTGTGCCGGGCGATCGCACAGACGGCATACGACGATCATTTTGCGGGCAGAGCGTATCCGCAGGTGCGCCCCTCGTTGTTGCGGGCGGCGATGTGGCAGGCGGCTCGCTATGGGCTGTCTGGAGAGCTGATTGACTTTGATCTAAATCAGTCGTTGCCGGCTGAAAAAACGGTGGAGAATTTGCTAGGACGTATGCGTTCGGCTCTGGAAAAGGCCGGTGATTGGAACGAGGTGTCTGGGCTGGTAAAGACGATACTGGCACAGGGGAATGCGGCACAGCGGCAGCGGCAGGCCTATGACAAAACAGAGCGCTATGAGTCTGTTGTTGATTTCTTGATTGAGGAGATGGCGAAGTAGATCTTTGCTTGAGCTCTAGATTTAAGCACGCTGACGATTGCACGTAGGTGCTGGCCTCTTCGAGTATGCATCCGCATATGGCTACAACAGCTAAACTGAAAAATTCTCTCTACGGAGATAGATTATATCGGAAGAAGACTGCGACGAATCACAATATAGGGCGCGACTTTCTCTGAAAATTTCATCGGCCACGGGAATATAATCAGACCTGCTCTCTAAACGCGAAAGAATTTTTTGTAGCTGCTTTTTTAGTAACTCTATGCTGTTGATCTGTTGATGTAAGCCTTGAATCAGCGATAACATAGGCACCGCTTGAATACGGTCAATATGAGTTTCCCATTGATCGCAACAGACGCAGTAGAGCAGCTGTTTTATACGAATGCTGTCTTTTGATGCCTCTAGCCGATGCGAAATCTTTCTGTAATCGACTGTTCTATCGAATCGGCATTTTTCTAAGATACTTGTCAGCTCGGAAGGATGGGCAATGTCAATTCGAGATCCATCACTACGTTCTGCATGGAATTCTTTCAAAGCATTTTGAATAACCTCCGAAACTGGTACGTGTTCTGACGATGGGTTTAACTTTTTGATAGTTGAGTTTAGACTATTTCTCATCTCTGTGGGGTTTCTTAGAAGAGGCTTGTGCTGAATAGAGACACTCTGTGAGACGTTTTCAATAGTCTTTAACTCAGAAGCTCTGTCTATGCCCGTCAGAGATTTATCACTGTTTTCTACATAAAAATATTTTATATTTTCAAGAATGGTTTGAGCAATGTTTCTATAGTTCTCTGGTCGATTCAACTTTTTGATAATTGCGTTCAAGCTGTCTTTGCACTCAACCAAATTCGTATTTTGACTTGTCAAAGACTCCACCAACAGCTTAAGTGAAATACTTTTCAAGGTATCTGGATTGTTTTCCCATGTACCTCGGTGCGCTGCGTAAAGTAGCTTTTTGATGCGATAGCTTTGGGGATGAGAGGAAAATACCTTTAGCGTTGTGTTCAGAGGCGTAACTAAAGAGAAAATCGCTTCGCTAAACTGTTCTGGGCTTTTGTTGTGCTTTACATTTGAGGGCCATACGTGATAAGCAGAGACGTTTTGCTCTATGTTTTTAAGGGATAGCTCACCCGCATAGACAGCGTCTAGATTCAGTCTGTATTTAACCACTTCGTAGACAACTTGAGACATGCAAACCGCACCTGGTTTCGCTTCTGCCTCTAGGCGGGCCGCAACATTAACGCCTGTTCCCATCATATCGTCTTGATTGAAAAAAATATCGCCCAAGTGAACCCCAATACGATGAGTAAAATGCTCATTGGCTTGGCTATTCTGCGTAAAAGCTGTAAATTTTCTCTGTATTTCTATAGCACAAGAGGCTGCTTGTACTCCGCTGATGAAGTACATTAAGACACCATCTCCGGTCGTCTTTAGAATTTTTCCTTCGAAGCTAGTGCAAAGATCTTTGATGATTTGAAGATCTCTGTTGATGATGCTTAAAGCTGTGTCCTCGTCTTGTGACATCCACTTACTAAACCCAACCGCATCTGTAATGACAATAGCGGCCAGAGAACGCTGTACCTGAGTGTGTGTGGAAGAGGTATTCATTGAACAAGCATTATCTGCTATTGGGATGGTATTGCTGGTATTGTTGTTCTATCTAATACCGAAGACAATACATATTGTTGTACTGAATTGATCATGCCTAGAATACCCAGTTGTTCTTTCAATCCCTTTCTAAAATGCTGTCGGGCCTTGTCCGTTGACCAGAATTGCTCAGAAGGGTCAACCATGTATATTCATTGATGCCACAGTCAAAAGCTGCGTCTAACTTGCAGCTTTTGAGTGTTTGACTGACTGACTGTAGAATCTGATAATTTTTGCTATGCTCAGCAGCGCTTTCTTTCGCTAGTTCAGATACAGCGGTCCCCGAAGGAATATCTTGGAATGCTTTGATAGCCGTCTCTAACTTGATACTGGCTTGCTCTAGCGTAGGTAAATCTCCTTTCGCAGGATACGTTATCGGCTGAATCAAAACAGTAAACTCATCACTGAAGCGTATACCTCTTTCATAGTTATTGGCTGCTTTCTTTTCTGTTTCGATACGCTGAACGATAGCACTTTGATTGGCCTGATAAGATTCCAGTTTCAGCTGAGATTCTTCGTAGACTTCAGCCTCAGACGGAATGGATTCTAGATGTTGTATTGCCTGCGCCCATTTTTGTTGAGCTATATTCCATACGGATAGTGGGTATGGCGGTGTTTGTACCATTGCCGATGCTGCTTGTCCCAGTTCGCTTGCCCGCTCCATGGCATCAACTGGCTGTAATGGCTGAAACTCGTGATCTTTACTATCGATAGATTCGCTGATTGTAGTTGAGGTGTCAGCGCTAGAAGAAATTATGGACGGGGCAGCCGGTTCTACATAGACTTGCTTCACTAAGGCTGATAACGATAGCGCCAGACCAAACCCTGCTATTGCTAGTATTGATAGTTTGATAGAGCGCTTACCGGGCTTTTTTAGAAACTGTAAGAGATCATAAGTCCAAATCGTTAAAGGAGAAATGACTACTGGCGCGATCGCAAAGCAGTATAGCCAATGACCAGACACCAGCGCAATTAAGAAACTAGGCGCAAGTAGGAGTATCCAAGCTGCGATCGCTCTCACATAAAACTCGTTACCAGCATTTGCTGGTGGACGCTGCGCATCCTTTTCAGAAATATTCGAGGCCATCAGTCTGTGGTTGTTTCCTTGAAGAACCGTCTGTTATCAGTTGTTACCAGCAAAACTTGGGCTAGTGTGCTAATGGGTTATTGTGTTAACTTACAACAATAGAGTTCCCACTATACATAGACATCTTCATATTCACTTTCAATCAACTTGTTTGGTTGTTCTACTGATAGCAGCGGATCAGCCGACAAGAGATTAACGTTGCGCGCATCAATATCTGCCCTCCTCGCAGATAAAAGAATTGGCAAATCGAGAACAAGCAAAGTCTTAGATATCTCAGAGTGACTGTCGTCTGAAAGACATGAAACGACATGAGAAACCCACTGCAAAGCCCCAGGCAAGCGGACTTCTTCAGGGACTGTTCTAAGCGCACGGTCAGAAATATTTATCAGCTCCGGAGGCTCGTTAACTGCAATACCCCAAAGGTCCTCGTCTAGATGGCTACGCATAACAATTAAGAAAGGCGGATTGTTCTCTTTGTCGGAGGTATTCTGCAAACCCAGCAGCTTTTCTACGTTCAGTATTTGAATACTGTATTGCTGTAGCTGTACTAAACCCATATGGACCATACCTCCCTGGCTAGGTGGCGGTGTGGCGACAATTTTCAGGACGTGCTCACTAGGAAGTGCTATCGAGTATTGCTCTAACCTAAAAAAGAGATAGTTGCGAGAGAGGGAATCCATATAGATTTTCCTATGTGTTAGCAGGTTGGTTAGTTGGAATCTCTTGATTTTCAATAGCGTCAGCCACAGCTTTCAAGAGTTGGGGGGTGAGATATGGTTTTGTAAGATAAGCCGTTGCACCGAGTTCTTTCGTCAGGAGTCGATGCTTAGCACCTTCGCGCGATGTCAGCATAATTGTTGGAATCGCTGCAACCTCCGGAGTTTGCTGGCGGGCTTTTAGGAATTCGAAGCCATTCATCCTAGGCATTTCGATATCGCATAAAATTGCTGATACGTCAGGATACTGCCTCAGCTGCTGTAGGGCTTCTACACCATCTCGGGCCTGAATAACTTTGTATCCGGATTTTTGTAGGGCGTCTACTAGCGTATTGCGTACTGTGATTGAATCGTCTACTGTCAAAATTAGCCTGTTCAAGAGGCTAGGAGCGTCCCTTTGAGAAACTGCATCTTGTTGTATCTGCCTAGAAGATTCACTTTGGATACCGGAGTAGTTTTTGAAACCAGCCTCAGACGCCTGTTTAGAATGTTGCTCTATAACGATTTTGGCTAGCATTGCGCCATCGACTACTAGCGTCAGCTGACCATCAGGTAAAATGCTGCTGCCGTACAAGTAAGCTGGCGGAACAACAGACTCTCCTAGCGTGTTAATAGCCAGTTCTTGCTCACCTAAGAGTTGATCGACTTCTATTCCGACAAGCGAGTCTTGATGGTTAAGTAGAATAACTGGCGGAAGAGATATGTCTGTATTGTCTTGCCCTACTACGCCTACTTGACGATCGTAGATAGGTGTAGTGTATTGCAGTACTTTGGTTAGAGAGTGAACAGGAACCAACCGTTCTTCTCCATCAACCTGCCATGTAAGGGTTTTATTGCCTTCCCATACCCGCACCTGATCTGCCGCAGGCATAAGAATATGCTCAATGGAGTCAGCCATCATGGCGTATATTCGTTCTTGAGCCTGACACAGTAGTAGTTTCCCAATCGTTAGGCTGGAAGGAATTTGGAGACTAAAGCATGTTCCTATCCCTGGCTCATGACTGACTGCAATCCATCCTTTAAGCGATCGCACTTGAGCTTGAACCGCATCTAACCCAACACCGCGTCCTGAGAGATCGTCGATCTCACTCGCGGTAGAGAAACCCGCTTCAAACAGTAAATCTATGGTTTGATCTGGCGTCAGCTCAGCTGCCTCAGCAGCCGTAATCAATTGAGTATCAATCGCTTTTTGACGAATTCTTTCGAGATTTAATCCTTGACCGTCGTCTTTGACATCAATGACCAAATGGCGGCCCTGCTGCCTGGCTTTGATCGTGATATTCCCTGTCGCTGGTTTGTTGCGCTCTAGTCTCTGATTGGGCGGTTCAATCCCGTGGTCAAAAGCATTGCGTACGAGATGTAACAAAGGGTCGTAGAGCTTATCAACGATGACCTTATCTACTAACACACCACTACCGATAAGTGTCAAAGTAACCTGCTTTTTATGCTGAGCTTTTAGTCGCTCCAGCGCAGGAGAAAATCGCTTTAGAATGGTTTCTAACGGCAGCATTCTGGCACTAAGAATTGTCTTACGAGTGCTAGTAAGTAACTGCTTTTGTTTTGCGAGTGCTCTTGCTGACTGGGTAACAAACAGTTCTATAGCTTCAATGCTCTCTGATTGTTGAGAAGTTTCTTCTAAAAAAGACTGGGCTAACAATTGGATATCGCTATATTGGTCTAATTCTAGAGTATCGAAGTGAGTAAGAAAGTTCTGCGGGAGTGGGCTGTCTGAGGGGGATAAAGAAAGTGAATTAGGAAGAAAGTTGATGTGTCGCCGCTGATGTGCCGATTGAATTGATAGAGATTCGCTTAGCTGATTACGCTGTCGAGAGATTCGATCTAAAAGTGTTTTTGTAAGCTCTCTCAGCTGTTCGTTGTGTAATGCCAACTGATTATGCTGAGTCAGCAGTTCACCCATGGACTGATTGAGCTGATCGAGATTACCTACAGTCATACGGATAGATGCGCTATTAGTATTTCTGCTGGCATCGCGAGTCGTCGCATTTACTTTGGCTGGCTGCGCCGCTGGTGAAGCAAGTTTTTCTGGTGAAGGCTCAGATGCAGGGAGAGAGAAATGCTCGCCTGCTATCGGTGGTGTCGATAGAATTGTTTCTGTTGATTCTCGTTCTTTTAATGGGTTGGACTGCACTATCGACCAATCAGGTTTTTCTTCCTCCGGCAACCCGTTGAAGAGAGAAAGATCGGGTAAGTCTGAGTCGTCTGGCGCAAAATCGTCGAGAGCAGCACGGCCACCGACGGGTTTAGTCGCTGCTTCAGATATTGTAAGCGGTTCTTCAATAGTGCTGTGAGAAGAACGCGATACCGTGTTAAGTCCACTATGGTCAGCATCGTTTTTCTTTTGACGAGTGGTTACTTGGCGGATAGTTCGGGTAAGGAACGTCCATACCTGTTGAAACAAGTTAGACTCGTTCGTATCATCTACCGGCGCAAGAGCGCTATTGCTTGTACTAGAAGTACTGTGAGCTGTCCGCACGAAGCTGTCTTCTAGCTGAGAGACTGGCGTTTTAGAACTGCTGTCAGTGGATATAGGTGATTGCTGTTGGCTGCTGTGATTTAAAGTGCTACAGAACTGCTGTAAAGCAAGAGAAGGTTCACCGCCTTTCTCTCGATCACCCTTTAAAACTGCAGCCTGAGCTACTTTATAGTCAGCTAAAGCAACAGGTCCAACGTCTAATATCTTATCTGGATTTTCCTCGATAGCAGTCAGGACGGTTGAAGCAATGTCACCAAATCCGGGTAGATCTAGAGACTCGGCAAGTCCGATGAACACCTCTGCCTGAGTCTCTAAGATATCCAGGAGCTCTTCTGGATCTGGATCTTCTAAAGCCTCTTCCAGCTCTTCTATTCTTTGGGCAACACCCACCTCAAAGATAGACTGAGTCATGTCAAATCCAAGCTCGCTAGATGTGGGTAGATGACCGCCTTGTCCAAAGCGATCGCCTAGCATAGCTTGCAAGCGCGTAACAATGGCTGCCATTCGATCAAGAATATCAGCCTCATCAACTTGAGCATCCGCCAGTTGAGCTGACATCAACAGTTTCAGACAGTCGTAGCTCTGAAATATCAGATTCTCCATCTCTATACTGATGACAGTATCTTGATAGCACAGAGCCTTGAACACATCTTCTAGCGAATGAGTTGTTTTTTTAACAGCCTCTAACCCAACGCTAGCGGATGCACCCTTTAGCGTATGAGCCGCACGCATTAAGTTATGAACTTTTTGGACGGTGAAAGATTCTCTGAGATCTTGCAGTTCATCGTCCATTGTTTGCAGGAGTTCGGTTGCCTCCTGCAAAAAGTATTGATGGGTTTGCTCAGAACCCGAAATGTCTGTAGTCATTAGGATAATTCCAACCTAAGAAGGAGTTGGCAGTCAGGTTAAAACATGTAACTCTGTAGAACTCAAATTTATGGCAATCTGCTGAATACGTGCATGTATTTAGCACGCTGGCCACCGCTGTCTATGCAGATTAATGTATGCTCTACCGTTAGAGACAAAATAACTTTGTCTCTAACGACTATCTATTGTGCTATTCCACTTTGAATTTACCAGCGCTAGCTTGAAGCGTTTCGGCGGTATTTAGCACCTGCTGAATAGAGTGAGTTAACTTGTTCGAGCTAGTCGAGGTCTGCTTAGCGATATTCGTCGCTTGTGTCATGGTTTGAGTGACGACCTTAAATTCATCAGCTTGCTTGTGTGTTGTCTGAGTAATATCAGCAATCAACTGGCTGATTTGATCGGTAGATTCCACAATAGCCGTGAGGTTTTGACGAGCATCAGCCACTAGCTCGGTACCTTGAGCCACCTGCTGAATACCGGTTTCCATCGCAGTAGAAACTTCTGCTGTACCCACTTGAATTTCTTGAACAAACTGTTCAATTTCAGTAGCAGCTTCTGCTGACTGACGGGCCAGCGAGCGGACCTCATCAGCAACCACAACAAATCCCCGTCCATACTCACCCGCGCGAGTAGCTTCGATAGAAGCGTTTAACGCTAGCAGCTGGGTTTGTGTCGTGAAATTACTAATTAAGCTGACGATTTTCGAGACCTTTTGGGAAGATTCACTCAAACGTTTAATCCGCTGGTTGGTTTCGGCGACAGTAGAGCGGATAGCCATGATGCCATCTACCGTGTTGTTCATAGCCATATCTCCACGCTGCACAACTTTATTGGCCTGCTGGGCGGCAGCTTCTACTTGCTGAGCATCTTGTGCAACAGCCTCAGTGGAGTCCATCATCTTCTGGACACGTTCAAGCGCTTGACCTAGCACTTTAGCTTGCTGTTTAGCTTGCTCTTTTACTGATATGGCTGAGGTTTCACTAAGCTTAGAGGTCTCGCCTACTTCGTTAGCCGCAGCCTGTACTTGTAAGACAATCTTTTGAAGACTTTTGAGCGTGCTGTTATAAGCACTAGCGACGGTGCCTACCTCTGTTTCTGTCACTTGTGCCTGTACCGTAAGATCGCCCTGTAAGGCCGGTCCGACGGCTTGTAATAACTGCAACACCTGCTGTTGAATCAGCTCTTTAGACGCCTTCTCGCGGTCAGCAGTTTCGATGAGCTTCGCAGTCTGCTCTTCTACTTGACTAAGATAGTCGGCTTGCTGCAAAGCAAGGTTGAGCTGCGCGCCAATACGGTGTGCAAACTGTACTTCAGACTCTTGCCATTCACGAGAACTTTTGCATTGATGAATAGCAAATAATCCCCACAATATATCGCCCTTAAGCAAGGGCACCACTAAGCTAGCTCTTACCTGTAATTCTGAGAGCAGCTGCATTAAGCATTCGGGCAGATCAAGGGCATGGACATCATTGACAACCCAGTAGCGGCCTTCGCGATAGTTGTCTGCTTGGTCCTCTGCAAAGCAGTGGTCTTGAATCTTCATCTCCATTGCGGAGCGCACACCTTCACCAACATCTTCTACAACGAATTCGCCAACGCGGTAGTTGGTTTCTAAATCGAATTGATAGAGGCCAACTCGATCTGCTTGTAGCTGTTGCCGAATATCTCTTGCGGCAGCCCTTAAAGCGCTTGGCAAATCAGCGGTTTGACGAAGGCGTTCGGTAATCTTGCTGAGTAACTGCTCTCTTTGAGTCGTCTGATTGAGCTGTTTTAGATAATCGGCTTGCTGCATCGCGGTTCCTAACTGAAGCCCAATTTGCTGTAGCGCGTTGATTTCAGCCTCTGTCCAAGAACGCGGCTCGTTACTTTGGTAGGCGCTAAGCAATCCCCAGAGCTTGCCTTCTTTAAAGATAGGCACCGTTATGTAGGCCCCCACACTACACTCCTCTAGTACCTCAATTTCTAGCGGTGAATGGTTTGCTGTGTGGATGTTGTTAACTACTAGACTTTCGTTGTTTTGGTAGGGCCCTCCTTGAGATTCTTGCAAATCAGTTTTGGGCCAAATTGCTTTTAGCGTTGGTTCCCACTCAGCGTTATCCTGGTTATCCTGGCTATTTGAGCGTGATGAGCTGATAAGCGTTTGGCTCCAATCAGAATTAAACTGATAGATGGCAACTTGATTGCATTTTAAGAGCTGCCGCAGCGATCGCTGCGTTAGCTGAAAGATATGCTCTGTATCTTTTGCCTGCAAAATTTGAGGAACTATCTCAGAAACAGAACGACCTAGCTGAGCCATTTTTGTCATCTGAGCAGACTGTTCCTGTAGCTGAGCAATATAATCAGCACCTCTTAGACTTACTTCCATCTGACGGCTGATATCTTGCAAAACTTTGACATCACTCTCTAACCAATGCCGAGGCCCGCTATGCTGAAAAGTACTTAACAATCCCCAAAGTTTCCCGCCCTGTCGGATCGCAACAATTAGGAAGGACTTAACGCCAAAGTGCTCTAGGGTTTGAATATGGCACTCGCTAAGACCGGCTGTATAAACGTCATCAGCAAGAAAAGGTTGCTCAGTGTTCTGGAACCGCCCGCCCTGGTGCTTTTGAACGTAGGTATCTTCCCAGGCACTGCCTACCATATTGGGCCAGCCGCCCACTTGAGATTCATAGACAAAATCACCAAAATAGTCTGGGCGAAACTTATAGATACAGGCATGCTCTACATTCAGAAGCTGACGAACTTCTTCTACAGCGGTCTGATAAATTTTTTCAGTGTATGCAGTATTGCTAATTTTGTTGATAATCTCAGGTAGAGCTTCCTGGTTTTCAGCAGCTCTGGTCATTTCTGCCATCATTTCTGACTGATGGAGACTAACCCCCACTAGATCAGCAGTTTGAGTCAGTAGCCTGATCTCATTACTATCCCAATGGCGAGCACCGCTGTGCTGATATGCCCCAAGCAATCCCCAGAGTTTCTGCCCTTGATAAATTGCAACGATGGCACAAGATTGGATGTCATAGTCTGTTAAGTTCTCAGCATGACAAGGCGTAAGCGTTGGGTCTTGTTCAACGTGATGGACCACAAATGGCTTATTCTCTTTGAAGATGCCGCCTTCTTGCGCTTTTAGATGACTGTCTGTCAAAATAACGTCAAGCATAGGCGTCACATGTGATGCTTTTGATTCAAAGACGAATTTGAGTGTATAGTCTTGTCGGAACTGACAGATAGCGATGCGATCAATATTTAAGAACTTTCTGATATCTCGCGTTGTGCTGCGAAAAATAGTTTCTTTGTCGAATGTCTGGCGGAGCTTATCACTTAGCCTTGTGAGCAGCTGTCGTTCTTTTTGAAAGTTCAAAGGCTGGAGATTTAATTGAATCTCACTAGCAACCAGATAGAGAAATCCTATCTCATTTTTGTCCCACTCTCTTGGCTGCTCACACTGCTGTATTACTAACAGCCCCCAAAGTTGATTCTCTAAGAAGATTGGCAGGCTGAGGCTTGCCCTCACTTGAAATTGATTGAACAGCTGCGTTTGGTAGGGCGTGATAGTTGCCTCAGCCGTGTCAGTAATGGCAACAGAAGAGCGCTGTTTGTACCCTTCAGCATCGTTTTGCCCGAAAATAATCGCTGGCAATATCTCACCCAACATAGGCCTGTAACCGCCACTCTGCGATTCTGCGATCACCGTACCTTGAGTTTCCGAATGGAATCGATAGATCAAAGCTCTTTCTACTTGAAAGCGCCTGCGAATTTCAGTAACCGCAATTTGATACAGATTTTCAACATCTGTGGCCTTTGCCATTTGATTGGCAATAGCAAGGGCTCGCTTACCTGTTCTTTTATCGAAAGTCTGGCTTGAACGCGACGGCAGCTCAGCGGCAGGCTTTGCTAATGAATATTCCAAGGCAGAAACATCAGCATTAGTGACTGTCTGCTCGCTATCAATATCTTCAGCTAGAAACACTATATCCACTGCTCCATCGCCGTTTACCGCTTGCAGAGAATTGTCTTGCTCAAGAGACGGATCGGAAGCTTCGAAGTTATCAGAGCCGTTGCGAGAAGCGTTAGTCGTAGTAGTCATGATTGATATCTATCGGTGGTAGAAAGAGGAGTGGAATTTAGGTTTGTTTTTGTCGGCGTTAGCTGAGTACGCCTTATAAAGGTTCGCTATGAGCATGTAGCTGTGAGGCGTTGACGATTGCTGAAACGCTGAGCAAAATGCCGTCGGGTTGTAGGTAATGGCCAACAGCAAAAGGCTCTAGTTTAGAGGGATACAGGCCAGAATCCATATGTACCGTTGAGTCATCCAATAGGTCGATGTCGATAACTTTCTCGACAACTAGTCCCAGCGTTATTCCGTCGTGCCGCACGACTACAGCACTAGATGTCTTGCTCAGATGTGTCTGCTGGTACAACGATTTGCAACCAACTAAGTGATTGAGATCGACCAGCCAGAGGATTTCGCCTTGCCAGCTACATATGCCTAAGATGCATCTAGGCATACCTGGGACTGGTAAGATATCTTTTCTTGGCAGCTGCATCACCTCTATGATGTGTTCGAGAGGCAGCAGGGCATCGTGTTCGTGAGAGAGCGAGAACCGTAAAAAGCGCCTGCGGTTGTCTGCTTTTGGGGGTGTTAGTCCCAGCGGGTCAGACGCCGTGCTAGCTGCGTCTGGCAGGCTAAGATCGGTTTTATCTTGAAGTGATAGCATGGTGAATTTTTTGCGCGCTGTTTCTAGGAGATAAGCTGTTCAACGGCTTTGGTCAACTGTTGCTGATCGACGGGCTTGGTGAGATAAGCGTTTGCCCCGAGCATAGAGCCCCAAAGCTTGTCTGCTTCAGTATCTTTAGTTGAGCAAATAACTATTGGAATATTTCGAGTGTGTTCGTTTGTTTTCAGATCGCGACAGAATTCAAAGCCGCTTTGACCAGGCAAAACAACATCTAAGAAGACTAAATCTAAGGACCCTTGTTCTATAATCTGAAGGGCTTCCTCGCTACTTTTAGCTGTTTTAACAGTCATTCCGGCTTTTTGTAGATACATAGTTAGAAGATTTCTGTCGGTGACGCTATCTTCTACGATTAGAGCAGTTTTCATGAATTTGTGTACGAATTGTGAACAATGTGGATGAATCGTTAGCTTGGAGGCAGGCTGTGGAGAAAAACTGGTTGACTAAATAGATGCCTTCGTTGCTTTATCTATTTACTTCGACGTGAGAAAGGTGCTTCTTAAATATCTTCTGCACCTTCTTTTCTTGAATGGGTTTTCCCATAAATCCTGAGGCCCCGACTATTCTGGCACGTACCCTGTCTGCAATACCATCGTTGCTTGTAACGATAATGACGGGTGTTTTCTTGAAAGCGGTAACTCTTCGGATCTGAGCGCATACTTCGTATCCGTTGGCAATCGGCATAACTAAGTCTAGAAAAATTAGCTTGGGCTTTAGTTCTATAAGTCTGGGCAATGCTTGAAGTGGATCTGGAATGTTGAAATACTGGTAGCCTATTTTTGTGACAATAGCAGACATTGTTCGACTGTCAGAGGGGCTATCATCGACATAAACAACTTTAGGCAAATAGCTTCTTCGAGCTATTCTCTTTCTGTCTTTC
>ERZ1740058.73-NODE-73-length-83077-cov-7.205403_pt1 | contig 83077 bp, 72 predicted proteins | sample MGYA00581745_ERZ1740058 | MGnify/ENA primary metagenome ERZ1740058 (study PRJEB43018, sample SAMN04849742) | marine metagenome | isolation source: floating plastic debris | place: Pacific Ocean | collected 2008-08-30 | study: EMG produced TPA metagenomics assembly...
GCAAGGGCGATACGATACAAGTAGCAGTAGACGCTCGCTACCTTGTAGAGGCCAGCGAGCAACGTAATAACGTAGACATCAACCCGATTGTGCAAAACACAGGCAGTGGCAGCGACAATGCGGCTGATAATGGCGATACCACCCCAGAATGGGTCTTGGGCGTAAGTCTTACGCCTAACCCACAAAGTGAGGACAGTGGCGTCCCACAAGCCTATGTACAATACTTGCTCTACGACGAAACAGGCGAAGTACTCCAAAGCAGCGGGCAAGTAGCGATCAGCGACCAAGCCAAAGATGGCTGGGAGACGCTCACCCTTGAGTATATTGCAGAAGAAAATGGCGTGCTTCAAGTACTGGCGCTCAATAACAGTGATGTGGAAGTGTATTTTGAGAACTTCCAGATTGAATACGCCCCTACACTGATAGCGCAGGAACAGCACTTCTACCCTTACGGATTGACCATGCAAGGATTAGGCAAGCAGGGAATACCACAACACAGATTTACGTATAATGGGAAGGAAGAAGTAAATGACTTCAACTTAGGATGGATCGATTATGGTTGGCGTAATATGGATAGGGCACTTGGTAGATGGTGGAGCATTGATAACAAGGCAGAAAAATATATTTCTCTTTCTACTTATCATTATGCGGGTAATAATCCTACACGCTTTTTTGATATAGATGGAAATGAGTTTACCGAAGATGCTTGGGCACATGTGAATCGTCTAATTGCAGAAGTAGATAGAAAACAGCAAAACAATAATAATGGCATTGCTGAGAGACAAGCACTACTTGATGCAGGTGGGCTTTCCGATAGGAAAGCGGGTCGCCTACAAAGGCAAATTAACAGATTAGAAGGACGCAATGCACAACTAGAAGAGGTAAGGACAGGCGTGGCTGAGCTAGCCGCTTCTAGTCAAGTATATGACATACAAGAAAATGCCTCGCTTAGACAGACGGGTGTTGTACAGGGGGCAGGTTCAGTGACAGGTAAAGCGGGCTTCAACCATTCTAATGGTAACTTCGTTATCGAGATTCCAACTCAATCACCTCTTCACATTATCGCACACGAACTCCAGCATGCTCATCAGTTTGAAAATGGAAGATATAGTGTAGGACCAACTTTGGGAAATAACGCACACCGAAACTTTTTGTATGATCAACATGATGAGCTGGAAGCATATAACGAATGGGGTTCATTATTTGGTGGTAGGACTTTTGGCAATATTAATAGCTTACCTGAGCATTATAGACAATATGCAACAGGGCCTGTGGATGTAAATATTTTCCAAATGACTCAAGTAATACTTAACTCGGACGAGCCAGAAGAAACAAAGCAAATAATGCTACAACGAATTGCAGAGAATACAAGACACGCCTTTAGAGTAAATGGACAAACATATTATGAGCAAAGATAGAATGACCAAATATCGAATGGTTATGTATAGTTTGATATATATGTTTACACTTAGCTGTAGTGTAAACAAAGAATCATTAATTGGTAGATACGAAACCACATGTTACCTACACGGAGAAAAAGAACTCATCCTTTTGCTGAAAGAAGATAGTACTTTTGAGTATAGGTTAGCCTACTTGGATGAGAAGATAGAAGGAAAATGGTCTTTAGAAGATAGAAACCTGATATTGAGTTCGTTGTACTTTAACTCTGAATTCCTAAAGAAGCAATATCCTGAGGTTCCTACTGAGCTTCTTCCAGCGCACAAATATACTGACATCGAAGGGAAAGATATTTATAAAATACGTGGAAATAAGCTACTTATCAGGAACATAGATGGTATTAGAAAAGGATGCTATCTTATTAAAGTTCGTTGATTTTTGCGAAAAGAAGTAACCGTGAAAAAAGTAATTCTTTATTGTCTTAGTTTATTATTTATGGCAGGATGTACAGGAGAGAAGAAGATTATAGGGGGTTACTACAGTTCTTGTGTATTATATGAAAGACCAGACTTGGTATTGATCATAGAAGAAGATAGTACTTTTTATTATGAAATACCTTTTGTGAAAGAAGAAGTAAAAGGGACTTGGGTGTTAATTAAAGATAGTCTTATACTCAGCTCTCCTGCTTTTGAGATAAAAAGAGAAAGACTCACTCCTATGTTGAAACATACTGAAGCAGAGAAGAGGGATGTCTATTTAGTGAGAAAGAAAAAACTTTTTAGAAAAGCAAAGGAAGGTTTTTCGAAGAGTTGTTATTTACTAAGAGTTAAATAGATAGCTGGTTCTAACTATGCTAGGTATAAGTGTAATTATTAAATCTGACTTATCTGAGGAACAAAAGCATGTAATGTTACAGCGTTTAGCCAATACTACCAATCATGCTTTTAGAGTAAATGGTCAGACCTACTATAAACCCAGATAGAAAATATGAAAACTATACTATCATCGTGCATAGCCTTATTAATTACATTTTCTTGTACAAATTCCAAGAAAATAGTTGGTACTTATTATAGTACCTGTGTTTTGTATGGAGAGCCCAATGTAGTATTAACTTTAAATGAAGATACTACTTTCCAATATGAAAGACCCTATGTAGATGAGAATGTAATAGGTAAGTGGGAGGTTGAGAAGGGAAAGCTGATTCTTTCTGCCGAAGTTTTTAAGATGAAGGATAGAGGAGAGTACGCACCCAGAGTAAAATATACAAAAGCGGAGAACGAAGATATATATCTTATAAGAGGAAAGAAGCTTTTAAGGAAGTCAGAGGAGGGCTTTACAAAAGATTGCTATATGATAAAAGGTAAATAGTACGGTCTCCGTTGTTCAGGGTCTTTAGCATAAGCGAGACTACGAACTCTCTGGTAAGTAGTTCTTTGAAAAGTTAGTAAGTAGAAACCAGAGCTAACGGCGGCTTTATGAACACCAGCGCTTCCAAGACTGATGTTAGCCAACCGATAGGCGTATGGAAGACACTGCAAGTAAGCAAAGGTGATACGCTTCAACTCAGCACCCTAGCTAAATACGAGAACGAAGCCACCGAAAACAAAAGTACGCAGGTAAGTCCGATCCTCACCAATAGCGGTAATGGTAGCGAAGGAGAAGGTACACAAAACCCACCCGCGTGGGTGCTGGGCGTAGCGATTAGCCCTTCGAGCAATAATGCAGAAGAAGGCTTACCCCTAGCAATGCTCAAAGCCGTCCTTTACGAAGCCGATGGACAAACCGTAATTGAGGAAAGGAATACTGAAATCTCAGAAAGCGCCTACCAAGCGTGGGAAACACTCAGCAGCGAGTGGGTCATGCCAGAAAATGGCTTTCTGCAAGTAAGTGTGGTCAATGCCTCGGATGTGGAAGTACTCTTTGACAATGTAATGGTGGAATATGCGCCTACGCTGATAGCCCAAGAGCAACATTTTTATCCTTTTGGTTTGCAAATGGCAGGGATGGGTAAGCAAGGGCAGCCGCAGCATAGGTACACTTACAATGGAAAAGAAGAAGTAAATGACTTCAACTTAGGATGGATAGATTATGGGGCGAGAATGTATGATCCAGCAGGAGTAAGGTGGTGGAGTTTAGACTTGCTAGCAGAAAAGTATTTTCCTATCACTCCCTATGCCTATGTGGGTAACAGCCCTATGATATTCACTGATCCAAACGGAATGGAGATAGATTGGGGTAATATGACCAGACAAGATAAGAGAGCGATCAAGAAAGAAGTGAGGCAACTCAGAAAGTCACAAGTATTTAATGATGCTTGGAAGCAAATCAAAAAATCAGATAAGGTATTTACCATAGAAGCCAGCCGAGATAAAGCCGCTTCAGGTGCTTACAAGGCGGGTAACGGAGAGATAGCGGGTATTTTTGAGGGGAACTATGGTACTGTAATGAATACTACCGTTCCTTCGGATCCTACTAATCCAAGTGGAGGGACTACAACTACGGAGAGTAAAATACCAGCCGCAGCGTTGGGAGGGACAATAGAGATTAATACTAAGTTCTTAGATAAGAATGAAAATAAGGGATTAGTACTAGAACAGGCTCTCTTAGAGGAGACCTTCCATGCTGCTCAATATGATACCTATATTCAAGACGCTTCTCAGGCGTACTTTGGAGAAACGGCAGGTATTTTGGACATGGAGTTTGAGGCAAAGGTATTGACAGGAAAAGCCTTAGGGCAGTTAGGCAGCTTCAATCTAGCTGATATCAGTGGATTGGATCAATCACCTTTTAAATTAGGCAGAGCTTTTGATAAAAGTTCTTTTAGAACTTATAACGACTATCGAGACAGTAGTGGAGGCTTGAATCCTGGTGCAGCGTTTAGATGGGCGTTGAATGTAAGTGCAGGAGGCGGTTATTTAGGTCACACTGTAGATACACCAAATGGTTTTAAGGATAACCCACCGTTACTCTTAAATAAACTTATTAAAGATTAATTCGAATGGGAAAATTAGTATTGTTCTCCGTGACCCTTTTATTAATTGGTCACTTCACGCTAGGGCAAATAGCGCAAGGACATCTACGCGACGATCGTTACACTATTAACTTCAATGATACTCCTGGAAATTTTTTAGATAAAAATTATGAAGAATTTCTTAGTGAGGAAGAATTTGAGATGTTACGCCAACAGGGGTACATATCTGTTCGATTTGGAATAGATATACTGACGCAAAAGATTGTAGTTGTAGAGATAGATAGTACCAATATCAAAGAGTATTCTAAATTATTAATAAGTGCAAGTCTAATTGAGAAATTAGAAAAAATAATCAGTGAAAACATCAAAATAGAGTGGATAGCTAACCCCTCTCACGATGCTAAACGAGTAGCATATAGAATATTTTTTATTGGAATTGATGAAAAAAGAAAATATAAGAAAAAGAGGAGGAAAAGATAACTAAGATAATGCTTCGTATGAGAAGGTTTACAGGTACATTTGTATTAGTCCTCGTTACTCACTTGATGGTAAACGGACAGGTGCAACAGGGTAAATTATTAGGCGATGGTTTTATTATTAGATTTAATGATACACCACATAATTTCTTAGACAAACATTACGAGGATTTCTTTACTGAAGAAGAGTTCAACGCTTTACGTGAGCAGGATTACATGCTAATTCGGTATGTAATGGACGTTCTTACCCAAAAAATAGTAACTGTACAACTAGATACTAATCATATTAAAGAGTTTACTAAAGTTACATTAGAAAGACCGTTGATTGAAAAACTGGAGAAAGTAATTAATGATAATATCAAGATAGAGTGGATAGCAAATGTATCCCACAATGATAGTAGAGTAGCTTATCGTTCTTATTCCATAAGTGTCAATGAAAAAAGAAAATACAAAAGAAAGAAAAAGAGGAAAAGATAACTAAGATAATACTTAGTATGAGAAGGTTTACAGGTACATTTATGTTAGTTCTGATTACTCATTTGATAGTAAAAGGGCAGGTTCAACGAGGAAAGTTACTAGATGATGGTTACATAATTAGCTTCAATGATACACCAAGTAACTTTTTAGATAGTCATTATGAAGACTTATTTAACGAGGAAGAGTTTGAGCAGTTAAAAAAGCAAGAGTACCTGTCAATCAAATATGGGATAGATATTCTTACTCAGAAAATTGTAGTCGTTCAAGTAGACACTATGCATATGAAAGAGTTTAGTAAAATATTTCTAAGCGATAATTTAATAAAGAAAATAGAAAAAATAATCAGTAGTAATATTAAAATAGAATGGGTGGCTAACCCTTCTCATCACGATAATAGAGTTGTTTACAGGTTTTATTCAATTACTCTTGAGCCAGATAGAAAATACAAAAGGAAGAAGAGAAGAAAAAACTAGCTAGCGTTCCATCCATTTGGAACACCAGTGGAACACCAGAAAAGGCTAAAATCTTGGTTTGTGTGGCGTAACAGCATTTTTTAAGGCTGGCGTTCCAAATTCCAAAAAAGGGTATATAGGGCAAAAAGGGAGAAGTTCGGGTGTACACTCTGTTCGCAGCTTTACTTTTGAGGGCTTACTTCCTCTCTAAGCGTAGTTTACGAGTATACTTTTTTAGTCTGCGTATCTCTCAAAAAAGCGTCCATCAGTGCAAATACGTACTCTTTTTCCTTCTCACTCAACTTCTCAATATCTTGTAATCTTTTGAAAGTCTCTTGGTCAATGGCTTTATCTACTTTCCCTACCAAGTAATCCAAAGACACCTCTAAAATGTCTGCCATTCTGGTAGCCACTTCAATAGAAGGCTTCATCACATCTCTTTCGTAACGACCAATAGCTGGTCCTTTTGTACCGAGCATTTCAGCCAACTGCTCCTGTTGTAGGTATCCCCTAATATAGGACCGTATTTACGCCACCATTGCAGGTGTTTTATGACCTAAACGCTCAATCATTGTGATGAATGTTTACCATACAAAACTTAATTCTTAAATGTACGCTTACAATAAAAAACGGCCGAGTCAATCAAGACTCAGCCGTTTGGGTTAGGCTTTTACAAAATTACGTTCTTGCAGAATCGTCTCTTGCAACTGTTCTGGTACAAGCGCATAGTGTGAAAATACCAAGTGGGCACTGGCACGTCCCGCAGAAAGTGTTCGGATGGTAGTAATATACCCAAACAGTTCTGCTAAAGGTACTAAAGCTTGCACCTGTTGCCAACTTTGCTCCATTGCTAGCGCTTGTATAACGCCTCTTCGCCGGTTCAGATCACCAATAATCGCCCCTACATACGTTTCAGGGCTACTAATAGTCACCTTCATCATAGGCTCCATAAGGCGCGCCACTGCTTGCAAGGCAGCTTCTCTAAAGCCTTGCTGTGCCACTAGTGTGAAGTCATACCCATGAGAATCTTCCTCGTGGCTTTTACCATCTAGCAGGCGTACTTCCAACGCATTCACAGGCGAGCCTGTCAAGATGCCTTGCTGCATGGCTTGTAGAAAACCCTTCTTGATGAAAGGCACAAACTCTCTGGGTAAGTTATTTCCTTTGAGTTCGTCTACAAATACAAGCCCTTCCTTATCTGAAGGAAGTGGAATCAATTCAAACACAATCTCAGCAAACTGACCATTACCGCCATTCTGGTTTTTCAGCGTAGCTTTATGGTGTACTTGCTTAGTCAGCATTTCTCTATAAGAAACCTGTGGCTTTCCTTTCTGTACAACTAAGTCATTTTCAGCCTCAATCTTCTCCAACACTACATCAAGGTGAAGCTCTCCCATTCCTAGCAATACCTGCTGACCCGTCTGGTCGTTGTACGCTAGGCGTAATGTAGGATCTTCTTCCAGCTTTCTTTTCAGCTTGGCCATCAGTGTAGCCATCTCTTTTTGATTCCTAGCCTCTATGGCATAGCCAAATACGGGTACTGGAAACTGAATCGCCTCTAGTAAAATAGGCTGCTCTTTGGTAGCCAGTGTATCACCTGTACGTACTTCTTTCAAACCCACGATTGCGCAGATATCACCTGCTTGGGCAACCTCCAGCGATACATATTGATTGGAGACGATACGAAACAGCTTACTGATACGTCCTTTTTGTCCAGTTCGCATATTCCAGATCGTTTCTCCTACACGCAATGTACCCGCATAGATACGTGTAAAGCTCATTTTACCCATGTAATCATCTGCTACAATCTTGAAAACCAAACCAGCAAAGGCTTCTTCTTCATCCACTTTTCTTACGATTGCTTCTTCCCTCTCAGGATGCGTACCCGTAACTTGCACTTGGTCTACAGGGCTAGGCAAATAAGCGGCTACCGCATCAAGTAGGGGTTGTATCCCTTTCTTTTTGAACGCAGTACCACATAACACAGGGAAAATCCGCTGTGCTAGGGTGGCACGCCGTAAAGCCTCTTGGATTGTACTGACAGATACCTCGTTAGGATTTTCTAAGTACTGCTCCATCAAGATCAAATCCTCACCTGCCAACTGCTCTAGAAGATGGTTGCGCCAATAGTGTACTTCTTCCTGCATTGCTGGAGGAATAGCGGTTACTTCGTAGGTTTTACCATCCTCTTGTTGCGGCCAAGTATACGCTTGTAGGGTAATCAAGTCTACGACACCCGTGAAGTCTTCCTCAGCACCCATAGGTAATTGTATAGGTACAGCCTTGGCTTCTAGTTTGGTGTTGCTCTCTGCTACTACTGCTAGAAAATCTGCACCGATTTTATCCATTTTATTTATAAAACAGATACGAGGTACTTTGTAGCGACTGGCTTGCTGCCATGCCTTTTCTGATTGGGGTTCTACCCCTGCACTGGCACAAAACAAAGCAATGGCGCCATCCAACACACGCAAGGCACGCTCTACCTCAGCGGTAAAGTCTACGTGTCCAGGTGTGTCTACTAAATTAATGGTGTAGCGTATATCTTGCCAAGACCATTGCGTAGTAACGGCTGCTGAAGAGATGGTAATCCCTTTTTTCTTTTCTATCGCCTCTTTATCCATCACGGTATTACCCTCATCTACATTGCCCATTTTATGAATCATTCCGGTGTAGAAAAGTATGCGCTCTGTAGCGGTTGTTTTTCCAGCATCTACATGCGCCATAATACCTATATTTCTGAGTTTTTGTAACCTTTTCATAGAAAGCATCTTTAAATATTGAAAATTAATAAAAATAGGGAGGCTACTATGAACGGGTGGGGTAAGGCAATAAAAAAGCCTCTCTGTATAGAGAAGCGGTCGATTTCTTAATACTTATTAACCTCGTTACTTCTTACTATACTTGCTAAGCCCTGCCCCACCATTTACTATAAAGATAATGTGGCTGCTTTTGATTACTGCATGAATGTAAGAGGTAAAGGCCATTTTTTTGAAATATTATTTTCAAACGTTAATCTCAATAACCATACCTAGGTAACCCTTGTTGGGGTATTAAATCTTCATCTGTTTTGGAAGCCTTAATTTTATGTATATTGAAGCTGTTTAAACTTTCTCTATTTAGCTACGCTGAGCTACACTTCGTTTCGATTCCTAAAAAATGACTAGTATTCGCCCATATTTCGTTACTTTTTTTATCCGTAGCGCTGCTATGGCTTTCAAAAAGTGCCTTATCTGGTCAAATACTAGTTCATTTTCGGTTAAAAATAAAAAGTCTAAACGACTTCATTTACTCATCAGTAATGACCTAGTAACAATATGATTTTTTCTATTCTTACGAAAGCACTCGCAGGCGCTGTAGTAGGCTATGGTACGAACGATCTGGCAGTACAAATGCTCTTTCGTAAGCGCTTCGGGCTGGGTGGCATTGTATTAAAAACACACGAGCAATTCATAGAGAATATCAGCCAGCTCGTAGAGCAAGAAATCATCAACCACCATACACTAAGCATAGAGCTAGAGAATGATACCTTTAAACAAGCCTTAACCGCTACTACCGAGCGCTTTTTCCAAGAATCGCTCAAGCAAGCCTTTCCAGAGGAGTATCTGCTGCACTATATTCCACATATTGAGGAGAGTTTTTCAGCAATTAAACAAGACTTCATTGCCCATCTCGATGCTCCTATCGAAGCGCTCATTAACTATGTTTTACAGCAGGTGGAACTCAAAGCGGTTTTATCAGATACGCAACTACGCGCCATCGCCCAGAGTCTGCGTACCAGCTTAACACACCCACTCCCCCAAATAGGTTTATCAGATTTACTCTTACACTTGCATAGAGAGGTAAAGCATCAACTCTTACACTATTTGGTACCACGCGATGTACTACAAACAATCACAACGAATCTAGGTACTTACACGGAGGCACTTCCTCCCTACATTCAGTTCAATTATGCCTCTTCTATCGACGACTTTATTGCTTCCAGCAAGCAAACTCTTCAGCTCGATCACTTACTTAAAAGCACGCTTTCTGAGATGGCTGATCAGCCACTTCGTCACTGGATTACCCCTGCTCAGTTTGCTGCACTGATCGAGGTGCTTAAAGAAGTGACTGTAGAACTACTTACCTCCTCCAAAGGGCAACTCATCTTACAAACTTTTGGAAGGCTTCTACTGCAGATTTTAAAAGAAGAAAAAGCTACTGTCTTCTCGCTACTGTCTGAAGACTTAGAACATAACTTTAATCAGTTTCTTCAAGAACGCCTGCCTCAAACGCTAGAAAGGGTGATGGCTTTCGTTAAGGAACAGAAAGTAAAGATTGATGCGCTCATTGACCAAACTTTCCGTGACAATACCCGCTTCAAACTACAAGACTGGGCAGTAAAGATTTTTGCAGGCAGCGTAAGCGAACGGGCAAGGGTGGTTACGCGTATTGTAGACTATGTGGAAAAGTATGATGCCAAACAGCTAGCTAATATTGCTACTAGTTTCCTCATCGACTTCCTTAAAGAAAACACGATAGGGCAGATTTTTGAACAGTTAGACGAGGCACTATTTGTAGACAACCTCACGGCGCTTCTGAAAGACAACGGCACAAAATGGCTTAAAAAGCGCGCTCCTGACCAGCTAGATTTTCTCCTAGACTATACTTTGGCAGATCTTGTGGGAGCACAAACATTGAAAGACCAAATTGAGAAAATAGAGGCATACGGTATCAAACACTTGAAGGAAGACTTTCTTTACCATCCTCGTTTGAGTCATTTCTTGCACAAAAAAATAGAAGAGCAAGCCAGTAAGCTAGGCAATACAACCATAGAGACACTCATAAGTAATAACCAGCTTGCTTCATACGCTCCTAAGCTAGAGGAAGGATTGATGCATCTTATCCAGCAGCAAAAAGAAACACTGGATCGTTTTATTTTTGAGAATTTACAACAGACACTTATAGAACGCCGTCTCGGAGACCTCATTCATATGGAACAGCTAGGCGCTTATACGCCTGTCCTGTACCAACATATAGACAAGGCACTTACAGAACGCTTCGAGCAAGTGAAACAACGACCTGTACATCATTACCTTGCACAACTGGATGACATTGACCAAATTTATCCACAACTAGCCCAATACCTACAGCAAGCTACCCTCAATAACCTACCCATCTTACTTGAAGGAAGAATAGAAGCCTTAGTAAAGCAAAACCTTCGGCCCTTGCCACCAGAGCGTATTCGGGATATGGTCGAAAAATTTATGGGGAAGGAGATCGCTCCTATCAATATATTAGGCGCTTTTTTAGGTACGATTACCGGGGGCTTACTTACTGCCCTCCCTGCACTACCCAACCCTTATTTAAGTACTGCCTTGGCTGGACTTTCGTATGGTATTACAGGGTATGGCACCAACTATCTTGCGCTCAAAATGATTTTTAGGCCTTACGAGGCCAAGTACTGGCAAGGCAGGCGGCTTCCTTTTACTCCAGGTATTATTGCCAAAAACCAACGGCGCTTTGCCCAGAATATGGGAAAATTTGTCGACCAAAACCTGCTTAATAAGGCGAATCTCATAGAAAAGTTTGAAGCCCAAAAGCAAGTAATAGAAAGCAACTTGGTCACCTTCTTATCTAAAAACAACTATGAAATTCTGGATCAACTCAACCAAGCCAATTTGGGTCGCACGGCCAATCTGGTTACGCAAAAAGCTACCGATTATCTTTACGCTCATACTGAAATTTTTGCAGAGGCGCTCAGTGACCTTATCGCCCATCAAGCCTCTTTTGATCTTTCGCAGATTGACACAAGCACCATAAAGTACAAGGTTAATCAATACCTTTCAGGAGAAGACTTCTCCTTTCATATACAAGAGCAAGTAGCTTCACTGACGCAGGCGTGGCTTACCACTTCTCAGCCGCTCAAAGACTTTATACCCAGGAATACTTTAAAACACTCATCGAAGTATTTAACTACCTTTATCCGTCGCGCAATTACTCAGTGGGCGGAGCAGTTGGCTACTGAGCAAATAGTAGGATTACTACAAGAACAGGTGCAGCCTTCTTATGATCGTCAAATTGAGCAACCTATTAGCCAACTCCTCTCTCAACCACAACGTAAGCACTTACGCACTAAGTTGAGCGATCGGGTGAAAAAAGCCTTGGTACAACCTGATCTCCAAAAGCGTCTTGTAAAGTTAGTACAAAAACGCTTAGAGAAAGAGATTCATCCCAAACGAACAATAGGACAGATGTTGAATGGGCAGTTGATACAGTTTGTAGAAGAAAACATTAATAAACTGCTTGAAAAACTCCTAGAAGATGGCATCGCTTGGCTCATTAGACACAAAAAAAGCTTAGCCGATGAAGTCTACAACCGTGCTTATAAGGAGAATAAAGCAGTTTTTTTCTACAAGGGCGTTATTAAAAAAACAGTTATTGAGCTTACTGAAGAGGGGCTACCTAACTTCTTTAGAAGTCAACTGCCTGCTTTTGAACGCCTCCTAGAAGAAGAAGTAGAGCAGCTAGCCGATACCCCCTTGGGGCAAATTAACCCACAAATAGATCCTTTATTCTTAGAAGGTCGCTTACAGAACTTACTTCATCACCGTACGCTCATCGAGTCGGCACAAAAAATAAGTACCATTACTTTTGATTATACCACTTCTTTACTCCCTCTTAAAAAGTTGTTGCTACCGCTTGAAGCCGCTACTATTTCACAATTGGCAGATAAGTTTGATGTTCCTCTACAAAAAACTATTTTTCAACTCAAGCAAGCCCTTTTGGAGCAGAGATTTGTATTGGCTGCTTCAGCCACCCCAATTATCCACAGCATTTTGCTGCATTACCTGGCACCCACTAGCTTGCAAAAGCTACTCACAGGCATTGCCCCATCTGTTTGGAGCGATGCAAGTAGGCGTCTTCTCATACCTATTCTTCAATCAACTCACTTCCAAACAAAACAAAAAGTATTTGTAGATGCTTTCTTTGCACACATTAAAAGTAAACCTCTGGCAGAGAGTATTGACGTGGCCACCTTACAACAGGATGTAACACAAATCTTCGAACAACTTATGGCCCAACCTGACCTAAAAGTGTTGCTATCACAGTCCATTCACACTTTTACACAGCAGAACTTACAGCACCTCAATGAGAAGCTGGCACTTCCTACGAAAGACTTTCTTCTTGAGAAGTTGGCTAATGCTGCCTTCATTACGCTAGAGCAAAATATTCCGTCACTGCTAGGAGCTGTTGATCTAAAACGGGTAGTAGTAAGTGAAATAGAAGCCATGCCGCCACAAGAGGTAGAAAAGCTTTTCAATAGTTTTGCTAGCCAGTATTTCGGCGAATTGATTCGCTACGGGTTTGGCTTCGGAGTAGTATTTGGTTTGGGAATAGATGGTCTATTAAGCTGGCTCACTAGTAAGCTTTAAAGAGAGAGTTACTCTTCAAGAATTATAGTTTAGTGATTTATTTAATTCTTTTAGTGATCAACTTATTTCAGGGACATACATGTTTCTTATGTCTTGCCTCTGATATCTTTTGCATCTAATACCCAATATTTGAAGTTCCCCTAATTTTATGCTAAATTATATCGTTGTTCCACCTTTAAACACAAAGCCTATGAACCTCGAAGAAATTGTAGCCAAAGTAGCTAAAGAAGCAGGTATTTCTAAACCAAAAGCACACAAAGCCGTATCTGCTACCTTAGATTATATGAAAGACCAAGACTCCCTACAGAGTAAAATTAAAGGATTTGCTAGTGAAGCGAAAGACAAACTAGGTGATCTTGTAGAAGATACCAAAGAAAAACTGGGTGATCTAGCAGAAGATGCCTCAGAAGCATTTGATAAACTAAAGGGCGCTGCCTCTAAAACCTTCGATAATGTGAAGGATAAGTTTGCAGGCGATGATGACAAGAAAAAAGACGATAAGAAAAAATAACAACCAAGTATTCTTTTTTATCAAATAGTTTTAGTAAAGTAGCTACCCACTAAATAGGTAGCTACTTTACGTAATAATTCACCCACCTGCGACGTTATCTAATTCTAACAACATAACTAAAACATAGTACACCATGAAGCATAGCCTACTCATCGTGTTTGTGTGTACGATTATCTCTTTTACACAAGCACAGGACAACTTAAACTACCAAAAGCCTTCTGAGGAAATTCTGACCTTAGCAGATGCTCCCTTAGCCCCACGTATCTTACTCGATGCCGATAAAACATATATGGTATTGCTCTACCGAGATGCCTATAAATCTATCGCGGAGCTTTCAGAAACTGAAATGCGTTTGGCAGGTCTTCGGATCAACCCTACGACCAATATTGGAAGCCGTACCAATTACTATAATAACGTAAAAGTAAAAGGTGTAAAGGAGCAAACAGCAAAGCAAGTGAGTGGCTTACCCGACAACCCACGCGTAGCTAACTTTGCTTGGTCGCCTGACCAAACTAAGATTGCTTTTACCAACACGACTACAAAAGGAGTAGAAATATGGGTACTAGACATCACTGCTGCCAAAGTTACCAAACTGACTGATGCCACAGTGAATGCCAATATGCGCGACGTAATCAATTGGTTTAAGGACGGTAACAGCCTCTTAGTCAAAATGCTGCCTACAGAGAGACAGTCGCTCATCGACCCCAAAAGTGCCATTCCTACAGGTCCTACCATTTCACAAAGTGATGGCAAAAAAGCCCAAAACAGAACCTACCAAGACTTGTTGAAAAATAAAAACGATGAACATAACTTTGAGCAGTTGGCTACTTCAACCCTGTACCAAGTAAATCTTGATGGCACTAAGAAACAATGGATGGCCAAAGATATGTACAGCAATATCAGCTTTTCTCCTGATGGCAACTATACGATGGTAACCACCCTTCAGCGCCCTTTCTCCTATTTAGTACCTTACTACCGCTTCCCACAAAAGACAATCGTTTACACAAAAGATGGTAAAAAGGTACAAAGCATTGTAGAGGTTCCTTTAATAGAAGATCTTCCTAAGGGTTTTATGGCGGTAAGAGAAGGGAGAAGAAAAATAGCTTGGCGCAACGACCAGCCTGCTACCCTTATATTTGCTATGGCACTCGATGAAGGCGATCCGCAGAAAGAAGTAACGTATCGTGATGAGGTTTTCGAACTTGCCGCCCCTTTTAATGGTACGCCTAAAAGTCTTCTGAAAACAAAATTAAGATATAATTCCATTTACTGGGGCGATGAAAAGATGGCACTGGCTTATGCTTACTGGTGGAATACACGTACGCTTCAAACCTATCTGTTTGATCCTAGTAAGCCGACACAAGAGGCAAAGATGATCTCTGAACGAAACTATCAAGACGTTTATAGCGATCCCGGTACACCCGTTACACAACGTAATGAATACGGTCGTGACGTCTTGGCTTTAGAAGGCGATAATATTTTCTTAGTAGGAGATGGTTACACAGAGGAAGGACAGTTTCCTTTTGTAGATCAGTTTAACCTAAAAACGCTTCAAGCGAAGCGACTTTACCAATCTGCTTACACAGATAAATTAGAAAACCTTACTGACTATGATCCTAAAGAAAATCGCTTGCTTGTACGTATAGAGGCTAAAAACCAGTACCCTAATTACTACTTTAGGAACTTGAAGAAGGATAAGCTTACCCAGCTTACTAATTTTGAGAATCCTTTCAAGAGTATTCAGAATGTCCACAAAGAAGTGATTACCTACAAAAGAGAGGATGGACTTGAGCTATCTGGCACGTTGTATCTGCCAGTAGGGTATGATAAGAGCAAAAAAGAGAAACGCCCTATGATCTTGTGGGCATATCCACGTGAATACAAAGACAAAAACAGCGCTTCCCAAAATACACAAAACCCCAATGAGTTTACGTATCCTTTTTGGGGGTCGCCGCTCTATTGGCTTACCAAAGGGTATGTCATTCTCGACGATGCGGCTTTCCCGATTGTAGGAGAAGGCGACGAAGAACCGAATGATTCTTTCAGGAAGCAACTGGTAGCCAACGCGAAGGCAGCGATTGATGCCGTAGATCAAATGGGCTACATTGACAGAGAGCGTGTGGCAGTAGGTGGCCATAGTTATGGTGCTTTTATGGTAGCGAACCTTCTTTCTCATTCCGATCTGTTTGCTGCGGGTATTGCGCGCAGTGGTGCGTACAACAGAACACTTACGCCTTTTGGCTTTCAAAGCGAAGAGCGAAGCTATTGGGAAGCCCCAGAGGTATATTACACCATGTCACCTTTTATGCACGCCGATAAGATGAAGACGCCTCTCCTGTTGATTCACGGAAATGCTGATAACAACTCAGGTACATACCCGCTACAGAGTGAGCGTTATTTTAATGCATTGAAGGGTCTAGGAGCGCCTACACGGCTGGTAATGCTACCGAAAGAGAGCCATGGCTACCGTGCCAAAGAGAGTATCTTACACGTACTCTGGGAACAAGATCAGTGGCTAGAGAAGCACTTAAAAAATAGCGGAAAGTCTAGTAATTAAGCAGTCATTTTTCGATCACCATTTTTACAAGAAGTAGTGTCTTTTTAGGAGCACTACTTCTTGTATTTTCGGCGGTTTTTTTCTAACATTAAGGAGCTTTTGCACAAACGAAAATTTCCTATGATTGTACTTGATAATAGTACTGCCACCATTAAAGCAGCGGTAGACGCCGAGGCCATCATGATTATCTGGAAGGGCTTCGCCAAAGGCGATACCTACCGTAGTATTCTTAAAACTGCGCTAGAAGCGGCTCAGCAACATCAACTCAAGAACTGGATATCGGACTTAACAGAAGCGAAGGTAGTCTCTCCAGAGGATAAAACTTGGGTAGAAGAGACTTTCATCCCTGAGGGCTTACAAGCTGGTATTAAGAAGGCCATCTTTATAGTGCCAAAGGATATCTTTAGCAAAGCCTATGTAGAGCAAATTACCCTCAAACTAGAAGAAGAGAAAGCTTCTCATTCAAAATATAAAGACCACGAGATACAGTTCTTCTCCTCATTAGACGAAGCACTGGGAAGCCTACAAGCTTAGTAAGGTTTGGGCTCTACCATCATCACTTCTTCTTTTTCAACCACCACTTGGCCATCCGCCAAGCCTTTAGGCTTTCGTACAAACTTTTTAGGCGTCACAATCACAGGGCAGAGTGAGTCATTCTTGCGCTTGGAATAATAACCTGCTAGTTGCGCGGCTTTCTCTATGACTTCTTTTGGAAAGGATTTACCCGATTGGTATTTGATCACTACATGAGAACCTGAGACATCCTTAGCGTGTAGCCATAAGTCTTCTTTGTAGGTGTAGCGCTGTGTAAGTAGGTCGTTATTTTTGGCGTTTTTTCCTATCAGTATGGTAAACCCTTGTAGCTCAAAGCGCTTGAATAAGGCACTTACCTCATCTCTGTTTTCTTCGTAATCTTTGAGGTGGGCTTTCAAGTATTTGCGTAAAGGGCGTAGATGCTCAAACGCTTCTACAGCGGCTATGTGTTGCAAAAGACTTTGGTACGTTTCTTCTTTTTCTTCTAAGTTTCGTTGCAATACCTCAACTTCTATCTTAGCATTTTTAGCTTTTTTATAATAGAGTTCAGCGTTCTTCTGAGGTGACAAATCGGGTTTAAGCTTAATTTGAATCGGAGCCTCTTTGTAAAAATCGTGTAGTTCTACTGATTTGGCCTGAGCAGGTATTTGATGCAAGTTAGCCATCAGAATATTAGCCATTTCTTCAAAGTGGGTACTATTTTCTATCTCCTTCAGCTTAGCACTTGTTTTCTTTATGTAGTTTTGTGCTCTTTTCTTGAGCCTCTCTAGCTTTTTGAGTGCCGTTGCTTTTTCTTTATCTAGTTGGGTTATTTTGGTGAAAGCGTAGTAGAAGTCGTTGAGGGCTGTAGTAGCTGTTTTGTGGGGTACCGCTTCTTCTAACTCTTCTACTTGAAGCAGACTTAGCGTAGGTATTTGTGCGATTTGTCCTACATAATAAGTGGGGTTTTCTAGCTGTGCTATGAAATTTTGTAAGGCTTTCCATTGGGCTTCTAGCGTACTTTCTTGGGCAAGGAGTTGCTCCACCTGTTGCTTCATAAGCTTGTTGAAAGTAGGATAAAGCTGCTTGTAATCACCCTCTACCACTTTGAAGGCTTCCCAAGTTTGAGTAATGGGGCGGTGGAGTTGTGGTGGGGTAATATCCCAATCGTTAAGGTGTTTTTTCAAGAAAATATCACTTACTGTTTCATTCTCTATCACCAGAATATTAGAGCGATTGCCGTGCATTTTAAAAAGTAATTGTTTATGCTGCGCTAGTACAATGCTGAAGCTTCTATCGTTCTGGAATTGTATCACTTCTTTTACCTCCAGCCCTATCAGATCGGTGAAGAGGGCTACTGTATTTTTCTTGGCACGTTGGAATTCTTCTAAAAAGTTAAGACAAGCAAAGTCGCTTCGTAAGGTAGCCCTTATGTAAAAGTCTTGGTTAGGTTTACAAAAACCCAGTATCAGCTCATCTTTATTCTGCGTAAAGCAAGTAGCTAGCTCCATTCCCACCAAGTGCTGCGCCAGTTCCTTACTTAGTTGCCTTAAGAAGTAAAAGTTATTCTGCATCATGCCTTCTACTATTTTCTTTTGGATAGAAAAGCAAGTTGATAAATAAAGTTTACTTTAAGGATATATTCTGTAAAAATATTGAAGAAGCACCCTACAGCACTTCTTCTATCGCGTCTTTTAAACGGTCTTCACTGAGTTGCTGCTTACTTATCGCTTCTTTAGAAAAAGCGATGTAAAGAGTTTTCTCCTTGCATTGTACTTTTAGCGCTGTACTTTCCTCAAAAAAGAGACGTTGCACTTTTTGCGTTAAAGCTTCTCTTCCGATTTCCTCAGCCTTGATCTCTTTTAGTATCTCTACACAAAGTGTAATGTAAAACTTGTAAGCGCCTAATGAATCACTCTTTTGCAGGACGAAATCAGAGACCTCTACTGTAAAGTCTTTGTATACATCCGTAAATAGAGCAGCTTGGTCTCGAAGAAAGCGTTGGAAGTTCAACTTGGAAATTGGTTCGAAGCTACTCAAATCTTCTATACTTTTTCCTCCTGTTAGTATCCTTACCAATGGATCGGACAAATCGGTTTCCTGAAATCCCAGGCTTACAATCTCAGCAGTGAGCACATAAAAAATACCATTGTAGCCAGGACGAAGCTCTTGCTGGTGTAGCATAACAATCTCTTGCCCATTTACAGTTGCTACCTTTAATACAGTACCGCTTAGGTTTTGTCCATTTCGTAAGTAAATGCTTACAGTTAGTATTTCAACTTTAGGATCATACTTTGCTGCTAAAAGAGACAAAATATCTTTAAAAGATTGTACTGAGGCGTTTTCTAAAACTTTTTTCCAATTCATAAGCGTACGTTATAGCATTTCTTCTATTTTCTCCTTTAGTTCTGTTTCACCCCATAGTTTATCAGAATACTGGTAGAAGCCATACTTAATAAGTAGCTCGCCATCATTGAGCACTACCTCCATTTCACCAGAATCTTCTCCGTTTTTACTTGTGTTGACTACACGTACTGATTTGATCTTTTCTTTCACTGCTTCTTTACCAAGATTGTCTTTACACACATCTTTAAAGATATTGATTACCATTGGTACACCGTACGCTTTATAACTCTTATAACCATCTAACACTACCTTATTTTCTGGAAAAGTAGACGCGTCTATCTCTATAGGAATATCCATTCCAGTCACGTCGTTGAATTCGCTTTGGTAAGTGGCGTTTTCCCCTTTGATTTCAGCTATTCTTCTTCTTTCGGCTAGTCCCATACTTTGTTTAGTTTTATTAAGAATGAAAAATCAACTTTACATAAAAAAGCTACAAGGAAGTTAAGAGAAAGGAAATAGCTTACCAATAAGTTAATAATTAAATAACATATATAATACCCTTTATTAGTATCTAATCAAAGCCAGAGCACTTACTAGAAGCGTTTAAGAAGATTCTCTTCTTCCAAAAAACTTAACGATCCCTTAAACAAGCCTTTATAAAATTTTTATTGATTGTACTCACAAGCTACTTTACGGAGCAGACATAGTAATTTTTCACCCTGAAAAATATATGAAAAGGTTTATTAAGCTACTCATAGGTACGCTCTTTCTCCTGCAAGGGTGTGTAGAGTCTTTCGATCAACCACCACAATTGGAGGCGCTAAACCGCCAGCTTCAATTGTTAGAGGAAAGCTCTTATGTAAACGCTGACAGCACACTTACGTTACTTGCAGAAGTTTATCAAAAATACGAACAACTTTCGCATAAAGAAGGTATGGCGCATTGTAAATTTATGATGGGTAATATTTTCTTAGATATTGGCGGTTATAGCCAGTCTTTAACCCACCTCAAAGACGCTCTATTACTTTTTAATGAATTAGGGGCAACGGATAAAATAGCAGATGTCAACATTGCGCTGTCGCTGGGTTAGTTGGATTCATCCGATTTTACTCTGGCACATCAATTTGCAGATGAGGACGTCCGACTGGATGAAACTACTAACGATAGGATAGGACTTGCTGAGGCGTATGGTGCGCTGGGTCATATTTTCGAGAAAACACAGCAGTATGATAAAGCCCTTCACTATCAAAATCTTGCCTTAAACTTATACGAAGTAGCAAAGGACTCTCTAGGGCTAGCCATTGTGCACGATAACATAGGGAGTATCTATGAAGACCTCGCTAACTATAAAAAGGCTAAGTATCATTTTGAGATTGCTTACCAATACAATATAAGTAAACACAACCTTATTGTGGCAATCATCAACCTAAATAACTTGGGTGATGTACACAGGAAGCAAAAGAACTTCTTAGCTGCTCTAAAATATACCTCTAAAGCCTATCAATTTGCAGATGAAATTCACAACGACTACCAGAAAAGGAGTGCTATGCGCGATCTTTCTAAAGTCTACTTTGCACTTAATCAACTAGATACTGCCTTTCATTACCTAGAAGAAAGCTACGAAATGACGGTAGATATTTTTGGTGAGCAAACCGCTGAAGAAGTAGGAAAAATGAAAACAATCTTTGAGGTAGCACAGAAAGAAGAGCGCATTGCAAGGCTTCAGAATGAGCAACGACAAGAGCGCCTTCTCTTTATCATCTTGGCAGTAGCCGTATTGATATTCTTAGTTTTTGGAGGCTCCCTTTATTATCAGACTATACAGAAGAGTAAGAAACAACAAAAAATCATGGAGATACAAGCAGAGCTAAGTCGCTCAGAACTAGAAAATATACGCCTCAATGAGCAAAATCTTAAGAAGGAGTTGGAGAATAAGAAATTATTAGAGAAACATCTTGAGCAAAAACTAGAACTCAAAAACAAATCCTTGACTACTAATACCCTGCAACTTATCCAGAAAAACGAGTTTTTACAGATGATCAGAAAACAACTGAACGGCTTAAAGAAAACTGAAGACAAGAAAACCAAACAACAGGTAAAACGCATTATCCAAGCCATTGATCTTAAATACAACTTAGAGGATGATTGGGCTGAATTTGAGCATGTATTTGAACAGGTACACGCCGACTTTTTTGGTATCCTACAAGAAGCCCACCCCGATCTTACACCTTCTGAAATTCGCCTCTGCGCACTCATAAAACTAAACCTTCCCTCTAGAAACGTCGCTACCATCATGGGGATTTCCACCAATAGTCTTCGCATGGCTCGGTATCGACTGAAGAAAAAATTGAATCTGGAGAAGCATACCAACCTGTTTTCCTATCTCAGTACGCTAGTATCCCCTTAACACTATTTTAATATACAAGCAATTGATTTTCAATTATTTAAAAAATACTGTTGCTCATAAATGACGCCTCTTGCACAGGCTGTATACCATTTGTAGCCAATCATTTAATATTCAGTTTAAACTACCAATGTAGTTTACCTTTGCAAGGCTACCTGCCTCGTATTTGTCTCATATAATAACTAAAAACACTCAACGATGAAACAGGTTAACAAATGGTTGCTAAATACACTCTTTCTAGCGTGTACCTTAGCCTTCAGTTGGTTATCTCCTGCCTATGGTCAAACAGGAGCCATCAGAGGGCTCGTTACCGATGCGGATACTGGCGAGCCAGTGATTGGCGTAGGGGTAGGCGTGAAAGGTACTTCTACGGGAGCTGCTACTGGCGCAGATGGTATATTTTATATTCCAGTAGCACCTACAGGTAAAATTACCCTTGGTACAACCTCTATTGGATATGCCCCTATAGAGGTGGAGGTAGAAGTAAAAGAGGGAGAAGTGACCAAGATCGACATCCAAGTAAGCCCTTCTGATACTGAGCTAGATGAGGTACTCATTACAGGGATTCGTCGTAGCCAGATCAACGCCATCAACCAAAAGAGAAATGCCTTGAATAACAAGGAAGTAATCACTACAGACGACATTGGCCGCTTACCTGACATCAACGTAGCAGAAGCCACCCAGCGCGTCTCTGGGGTTTCTATCGAAACGGACCGTGGAGAGGGAAGATTTGTACAAATCAGAGGAATACAACCTGCACTCAACAATGTAACCCTCAACAATAGTAACATTGCTTCTACAAGCGGCTCAAGAGCTACGCCACTTGATTTAGTACCTGTTGAAGCGATCGGTAGTATAGAAGTAGCCAAAGTAGTAATGCCCGATATGGAAGCCAACTCCGTTGGTGGGGCAATCAACATTAATACTGTTTCCGCCTTCGATCGTGCAGAACCCTTTGCTATCTTTTCGCTAGACGGCCTGGTACAAGAACAACAAGCGGAGATAGGCGACAATAAATTTCCTTTTCGTACAGCACTGATGGCTGGTAAAAGGTTTGGTAAAAATGAAAACCTAGGGATGGTCTTCTCCGCTAATTTTTTCCGAAGAGATTTCTCTGCCTCTGTATTAGACCCTGACGAATGGATTTATGCCGCCGAAGCAGAAGGATCGCCTGCTTATTTTTTACCGAATGAGATCGAAATACAAATTGAAGACAACGAGCGGGACCGTTTAGGGTTTACCTATGATCTCGACTTCCGCCCTACAGAATTTTCTTCTATTTATTTGCGAACAATGTATACAAGAACCAACGAGCGAACACTAAACTCAGAGGCGGAGCTTACTATGGATATAGGAGAGCTAAGTGAGCAAACGCCTACAAGCGGCCGTTGGGATGCTGGCTCGGCTGAGCTTGACCTAAGCGGAAATGATGAAGTCGAGAACTTGTATACAGTTACACTAGGCGGTAAAAACCGTTGGAATAATTTCAGCGCCGACCTTTACGGTACTTTCTCTATTGCTGACAGAACAAACGAGACTACCGATGGTACTTTTGAAAATCCTGAGGATACTGAATCTCTTTTGGCCAATAACTACGATGTCTCCGATTTCTTCTTTACAGTTTCTCCCGAAAATCCAGAAGTAGCACAAGATCCCTCTATCTACAATCTCCGCTCTCTGAACTTTATCAATACAGATGTACGACAAACCTCTGTTGAGGGATCATTGGATCTTCGGTATGATTTCAACCTTTCAGGTAAGCCCTTTTATGTCAAAGCAGGAGGGCGCTACCGAAGGAGAGAAATAGAGCAAGACGTCACCCGCGACCAATATGGCTTGGATGATGGTGATGGTGGTGAAGGGATTGAGGCTGCGAACCCTTACACACTGACGCAGTTTTTTGTAGAACCTTTCGCACCTGTACAAGGAGGAACCACCCCATTTGTAAATGGTGACCCAGAAGCTTTTATTGATTTCGTTTCAGCAGATGGTAGGGCTAACGTCACGCCTGACCGTATCGTTTTCCAACCTTTTGAATCAGCTTTTGAGAATATCGAGAACGATCTGAATAATAGCGAGACTGTTACCGCAGGTTATTTAATGGGGGTACTCGACTTAGGGAAGGTGAATGCTGTAGCTGGTTTTCGTATAGAAAATACAGTAACGACGTCCACTCGTGCTATCTCTTCTTTCAATGATGATGAGGAAGCCTTTGAGTTTCGCCAAGATACTGACGAGAATAGTTACACCAACTTTCTACCGTCAATCATCCTTATGGCAAACCTGACCGACAATCTGTTACTAAGGGCTTCTTGGACCAATACTATTGGCCGCCCAGATTATACGCGCCTCTCGCAAACGACCGAAATTGAATTTGAAGAAACCTCAACCGAAGGAGTATTTGAAGGGGAAGTACAAGAGGCCAACCCAGATCTACAACCCTTTGAATCTTCGAACTTTGACCTTTCACTTGAGTACTATTTTCCAAGTGGTGGTATCTTATCGGTAGGTGGTTTTTACAAAGACATCGATAACCAAATCTTTGAGCAGGTTATCAATTTTAGAGATACGCTTTTTCAAGGGCGTCAATACGAAGAATTACTCTACCAAAGAGATATCAATGCTGAGGCAGCAAGCTTAATAGGTATTGAATTCAGCTACGACCAAGCCTTCACTTTCCTACCTGGCTTTCTAAGTGGCTTAGGTATTACCTTGAACGCTACCTTCATAGACTCTGAGGTAACTGTTCCTGGTCGAGAAGAGGACGATCTGCCACTATTCCGTCAACCTAGCAATATTTTCAATATCATTCCCTACTATCAAAAAGACGGTTGGGAGTTCCGTTTAGCCTTGGCCTATCGTGGTGATTTCTTAACCCAAGCAGCCTTACCCACCAACTACGAAGGTGAAATTGGACTAGGAGCTACCATCGCTGACTTCGATCGCTATGAAGCAGAGCGTACTACCTTAGACATTACGGGTGCTTATAACTTTGCCGACCGTAAAGTAAGGGTATGGGCACAAGCACGTAACGTGACCAATGCTGCTGAGGAAGCCTATCAAGGGATAGAAAGCCGCTACGACCGTCACGATTTGGTGGGAAGAACCTACTTCCTTGGATTTTCATTAAACTTCTAAAGTAATTATGCAGATAAACCTTTTATCATTGAAAATAGTAGCCCTTTCCGTAGGGCTACTACTTTCTTCACAACTTACCGCCCAAAAACAAAGGACTTATACAGCACCCGATTTTGCAGAAAATTGGAGTAAGCCTAGTACACATCCAGATCATATTGTACTAAACTTTGGTGAAGATCCTGCTACACAAATGGCCGTCAGTTGGCGTACCGACACTTCTATTGCCAAAGGGTATGCTGAGATAGCGCTCGCTACTGCTGCGCCACGTTTTTGGCGAAAAGCAACCACCTACGAAGCAACTACTACACGTATGGACGCTTCTAACGTAAAGACAGCCGAGATTATCTCGCATTATCATACCCTATTATTTGAAGATTTACTACCCGATACGCTATATGCCTACCGAGTAGGTGACGGAAAAATATGGAGTGAATGGATACAATTTAGAACGGCTAGCAAGCAAGCGAAACCATTTTCTTTTCTTTACGTGGGAGATGCACAAAACTATATTTTAGAGTTGTGGTCGCGCCTTATCCGCGAAGGATACCGAAAGGCTCCCGAGGCCAGCTTTATTATTCACGCAGGTGACTTAGTATCTGATGCCCATAGTGAACGCCAATGGCACGAATGGTTTATCGCAGGTGGATGGATTCATTCTATGCTTCCCTCTATACCCGTAGTGGGCAATCACGAATATGAGCCTTACAATGACAAAGAGGAGGAAAAGGATATCGAGCATCTTTCTATCCAATGGAAGCCTCAGTTCAACCTTCCTAAAAATGGTCCTAAAGGGCACGAAGAAACGATTTACTACATCGACTACCAAGACTTGAGAGTTATTGTACTCAATACTAAAGAAGATAGAAAAGTGCAAGTACCTTGGCTGGAAGAAACATTAAAGAACAATCCTAAAAAATGGACAGTAGTTACCTATCACCATCCTATGTTTTCTGCTTCTGCTGGGAGAGATAATAAAAACCTGCGGGAGTACTGGAAGCCGCTCTTTGATAAGTATAAGGTCGACCTGGCACTACAAGGGCACGATCACAGCTACGCCAGAGGACGCGTAGCACCAGCAGGTGAGAATATTGTAGATGGACTCAACCGCCTTGACGAAACAGGTACGGTATACGTTGTTTCGGTAAGTGGCGGGAAAATGTATCGCCTCAAAGAAAGCTGGGAAGAATACAAAGAAGCAAAGCGCGATCGGGCAGCAGAGAATACACAGCTTTTCCAAGTAATTAATATTGATGGAGATACGCTTACTTTTACCTCCTACACGGCTGTTGGAGAGTTATACGATAAATTTATGCTTATCAAACAAGCGAATGGAAAGCCTAACAAGTTTATCGAAATGAACCAACAAGCTGTCGAGGCACGTAGACACGACAATACTATTTCTTATCAGGACTTTATACCAGAAGCTTACTTAGAGATGGTCAAGAATAAATATAAAGGCTTTGAGGTAGATGGGATTCGCTATCTATATACTGCTGACTTTGAAGGTTACCAGATAAAACTAGAATCTAAAGAGTTGGAAATCTTACTTACGCTCGATGCGGCAGGGAAGATCATCAAGGAAGAACGAGAGGAGGACTAAAAACAAGAAATAGTCGCTATAGAAAAGGGGTTGGAGATTCTGACCTCTTTTTTTGTATTATTGAAGCAACGCCTCAAACGTATTTCCTGCGTTCATATCACCTGTCTGGAAGCCTTTATTAAACCATTTCATTCTTTGCTCGGAGCTTCCGTGGGTAAAAGACTCAGGCGTTACATAGCCACGCATACGCTTTTGAATAGCATCATCGCCCACGGCTGCCGCTGCACTCATCGCTTCTTCTATATCTCCTTCTTCCAGTACTTTATACTTTTCTTCGGTTCTTTTCGCCCAAACGCCTGCAAAAAAGTCTGCCTGTAACTCTACTGCTACAGAAAGGCGATTCACTTCTTCTTTGCTATACTGGCCGCTGGTTCGCATCTGGTGCACTTTCTGCGTAGTACCTAGAAGCGTTTGTATATGATGCCCCACTTCGTGGGCAATCACATAGGCAATGGCAAAGTCGCCTCCTTTTGCACCAAACTTATCTTTTAACTCTTTAAAGAAACTCAAATCCATATAAATGGTCTGATCGGCAGGGCAATAAAAAGGGCCCATGGAAGCGGCACCTACTCCACAAGCGGTTTGTGTTTCAGCCGTAAACAATACCATACGCGGCTCCTTGTAGTCCAGACCATTTTCGGCAAATACTGCTGCCCAGGTTTCTTCTGTATAGCCTAATACAACAGTAGAAAAGTCAGCAATTTCATCTTCTTCAGGAGAAGTGTTTACCGATTGTTGTTTTTGCTGGTTATTAAGTTGCCCAGAGTTAAGCAAGGCCAACGGGTTTTCACCCATAATGATAGCAATGATTACGATAATAATGGTGCCAAGACCTCCGCCAACGGCAAGGTTTCGCCCTCCTTTTCCTCTTCTGTCATCTACATTGCTACTGCGTTTTCCATCTTTCCATCTCATAATTTTGGTAAATATTTTACTGTTAATATACGAAATTTAGGGTGCACCTAGCTACTTCATTATACTATTTCTAGTTTTATCAAACTTTTCGTTTTTTATAGCAAAGCTCCCCCAACAAATAGTATTACTATTATGTTATTTTTACAACATCAAATTGTAAAATACTATGAAATATCCGTTGTTTTTTGTCATCATCGTTTTTGTTTTAAGTATAAGTGCCTGTGCGGTAGTGAAGCAGGATATGGTAGGGGTAAAAAGAAAATTAGGGAAGGTAACGAGTCGTTCACTAGACCCAGGTCTCTACAGCCTCAATCCTTTTACTACCACTATGCTACGTGTACCTGTTCGTACTGTCAACATGGAAATCAGGGTCAACTTACCGAGTAAAGAAGGGCTTACCATTGCCTCTGATATCTCCATTCTATATCGTGTAAAAAGACAAGAAGTACCAGAGATACTCAAGAATGTGGGAATAGAGTACGAGAGTACAGTCATTTTACCTGTTTTTCGCTCCGCCTCTGCAGATGTTTGTGCACGATTCTACGCTAAAGATATGCACTCTGGAGAACGGGCTGTCATAGAACAAAAGATACAAGAAAGAATGGAAGAGTTACTGGGTGACCGAGGCTTCATCATAGAATCTGTATTGATGAAAAGCATTGAACTACCCAACGGACTCTCTGAGGCCATAGAAGAAAAACTCTCCGCAGAGCAAGACGCTATGCGCATGGAGTTTATTTTACAAAGAGAAAAGCAAGAGGCTGAGCGAAAGCGCATAGAAGCAGAGGGAATCAGAGATGCCCAGAAGATTATCGCTGATGGCCTTACGCAAGAGATTATTCAGATGAAAAGTATAGAGGCTATGAGAGAGCTTATAAAATCTAATAACGCCAAGGTCATTATTACCGACGGGAAAACTCCTTACTTACTCAATCAGCAAGATTAACTTACATAATAATAGTAGCTCCATTGCGCTGAATTGTTCTACTGGCAATGGAGCTACTTATACTTGCTTAATCACCGTAGTTACCACACCCCAAATACGAAAATCCTGCACTTGACTTACATCAATAGTAGTATAACGCTTGTTTTCTGGTTGTAAATACACTTTTCCATTTCTTTGTATCAATCGTTTTACAGTAAAAGCGCCATCTAAATACCCTACTACAATCTTACCCGATGTGGGTGTAATACTCCGATCAATAATGAGCAAATCCCCTTCTTCTATACCAGCTTCTACCATCGAGTCACCTGCTACCCGTGCAAAGAAAGTGGCTTCTTTATTTTTTATGTAAGCTTGGTCAAGTGAGAGTGCCATTTGCTCAAAGTCTTCTGCCGGTGAAGGAAAACCTGCTGAAAGTATGGGTAATGGCTGATAAATAGGGAGTTTGTGCATAGTAACGCTTGTTAAGTAACAGAAATCAGCTCCTCAAAGCTGGTAGTATACCGACGGCTGAGTCGCTCCTGTTTCATACGCCACATTTGTACGTGTTGCGAGGAGAGCCGTAGGGTATTTTTCCCTAGCTTTTGGTTAAGTCGATCCATTGTCGCCATCAGCTTTTTGTGGAGCACAGGCTCTTGCTCGAAGCAAGAAAGTTGCTGGCTACTTGCTGGTAAAAGATCCATTAAAATGACCCCTGCTTTTTTGTAAGCATACCCTTCTAAAAAAATACTATTAAGTAATTGCTACGACGCTATTACAAGTGCGAAGCTAGAGTCAGTAGCAAAAGGAAGAGACACATACATACTCCTAGCGTATTGCTTTTGCGAGGTATTGAAACGATTAGTACGGATAAAAATATAAAGTGTACAACACAACGACTGTTGCCTACGCAACTTTTCTGAAGCCTTTACTGTAAAAGTAGTAATCCGCTCTTCCAGATAGGCATAGTGTTTTTGTGTGCCCTCAAAGCTCCTAGTGACTGTGATGGATTTTTTATAACGGAGCGCTTCGAGGCTTAGTACAGACTTTCCCATTAACTCGTATTTGAGCCGTAACATAACTACCGAAAACTTTTTTCTTATAAAAGCATCCGAGAGTTGTGTGAAAGTATAGGCATCATACACCCCTAATTCTTTCAATTTTCTAGTTAGATTCCTACCTACGCCCCATACCGCTCCTATGTCCATCCAGCGAAGCGCTTTCACGCGTTTTTCTTCATTATCAATGAGGTATACGCCGTGGGTTCTAGGTACGAACTTCTTCGCTATTTTATTGGCTACTTTAGCAAGTGCTTTGGTAGGAGCAGCACCTATGCTGACGGGAATGCCTGTCCATTGCTTTACACATTGCTGTACTTGAGAGAGCTCTGTTTTTAGTTGTGTTGTTTGCTCTAGTTGTAGAAATGCCTCGTCTACAGAGTATATTTCACATTTGGTAGTAAATCGCTTCAATGTACCCATTACCCGTCTGCTCATATCGCCATACAATGAGAAATTCGCTGAGTACACCTGTACATTTTGAGCTTGTAGCATTTTTAAATGTTGATGTACAGGTGCCCCCATAGGTACAAAGGGCTTTACCTCTTCAGAACGTGCAATGATACAGCCATCGTTATTAGATAAAATGACTACTTTCTTTCCCTCTAAGGCTGGATTGAATACACGCTCGCAAGAGACATAGAAGTTATTACAGTCTACTAAAGCAAACATATCGGCAAATCAGTTATCTAAATCTTAAGTGTTGCCTCTGCAAGGTATCGGCACTGATGACACAGCAAAATAATAAGGATGAAATGACTGAAGAATTGTATAAACGATAAGATATATTATCTGTACTCTCAAGAAGAATAACTTTTTTGCTTTAAAAAGCCTTGTGTAGATCCCTCATATTACTCTTATTCAGATAGTAAAAATTATTATATCAACACCATCGATCATCAGAAAGACTGTCTTTTAATGAATCGAAAAGGATTTCGAATTTTCGTTAGCCTATTTTCAGTAATCATCTCTGAAGTCTTTACAGCCATATGCTCAAAGTCGGTCGAGATTACTGATATTCCCTTGGCTAAAACTTCTTTTAAAGGTGTGTCATTATAGGATAAAATACCCAATTCTTCTCCAATTATCAGTTTTTTTGTTCTTGCTTGTTTTATTAGATTAGCTAAATCCATGTCGGAGATTACGATGTATAGATCCCCTTTTTTTACTTGCGTACTATCTACTATTTCATTGAGCACCTCAAAAGGAAGGTTATTCGACCCACACGCCCGCTTAAACCCTCGAACGATCTCCTGTGGATAAGGGTAAGCCGTATCCGTAGGAAAAACCAAAAAGATACGATTGTAAGACTTTATACGATCTATAAGTGTATTAATCATTTCAAAGAGATCACGTTCAAAATCTTGACAAACCAACCCATAGTTTTTATGTTTGATGTTTGTTATATCTTTATCCAGTAAAATCAGCTTTCCTTCTGGTATATTCATAAGCAAGTCAATAATTCGCCCCTCCTCTCCTTCAAGATGTGGCATAATCACATAGTAGGAATATAACCTGTTAGTCTTTCTAATGAGGTTCTCGAAAAGGTCGGGATTGCAATGGTGGATAAAAAGATCTACTACCACCTGATCACCTAGGTTAGACACCAATCCGTCATAAATAATTTTCTTATAAGGGCTAAGCTTATTAAACATTAAGCAAACTTGTAGCTTAGATTCAACATTTGTATTGGAGATGTAGTAACCCTTCCCTCTTACGGCATTAATGATATTATTTTCCTTTAATTGCTTGTAGGCCTTCTCTACTGTGTCTCGAGAGAGAAGATAAGTTTCAGCTACTTCATTAATGGAAGGGATACGGTCACCGACCTTTAGCTTACCCCCTTGCACCAACCGCTCTATTTCACGAACCAGTTGCTTGTACTTAGGAGTCTTAGAATTATGTAGTGCAAATTGATCAAACATCATAAAAAATCTTCTGGATGTACGCAAAAGTAGTAAGTTACTAGTAATTACTTAGGCACTTCTTATTAATAACATACTGAAAAACAGTTACAACATTGAAATAGGTTCTACCACGAACCAGTGATTCAATCATTGAAGGTATTAAGGCTTTCTGTTTTTGAATGAAAATTTAACCCAATAATATACCTCTTGAAAATCATAGCCACGCTATGGATAAAAAAATAATAATGTGTGAATGTATTTTGGTCATTTTTTAGGAACCGAAACGAAGTGTAGCTCAGCGTAGCTAAATGAAAAAAGGTTAAATGATTTTACTAAGTAGCTGAACATCTGAACAATACATCCATTCAACACTCCTTTCTCTTAATGAAATCCTCGAGCTCCATCTTCTGTGGAGAAGGACAACTTAAAGCCCGCCCCTCAAAAATTGACTAAAATCAGGATACTACAGGATATATCTGTCAGAAATACAAAATATTTTAGTAGAAATACAAAAATGTTGGATTTAACGATATAAAACATTGTGGTTTCCCTCTAAGCAATATTCCTTTTAAACTTTAGGTAAGTGCATCTAATGTACTGTCAAAAAATTCACAATGAGTAAGTAGTATTACCTTGAAAAATCGCTGATGATCTCGAATTTATTGAATCCCCTAATTCTTGGCGAGTCAATAAAATCACTTTTAGTGAGATGATCAATCTTTTGAACTTTCTAAATCAAGTTTCATAATGACTGAAGAACAGAAAAGAAGTAAGTGGAGATACCTGTGGATAATAGCTATAGGTTTACTGATTCTTACAGGAGTACTAAAAGTAATTTCTGAAGAATCTATGGTAAACAACATGGAGGAAGCAGGCTTTGGTCACATGACCTTTTGGCTTGGTATACTGGAGTTGAGTTGCGTAGTGGTATTCCTTATTCCCAAAACAAGGAATATCGGCTTTTTACTATGCGTGGCTTACGGAGGAGGTATCCTTGCGGCTGAGTGGATCGCACTGAAATCAATCATACCAGGTTTGGTCGTACTAGTTTTCCTATGGGCAGGTATGTACTTTGAGAACCCTAGGTTTTTCGCACTTAGGAGTTAACTGTAAATCGCATCAATTAATTACGGAATGAAGCTAAATACTACACACACTAAACTAATATGACATGGAGATTACGACAGAAAAAGACGATAAGAAAGTTACGACAAAAACGGAAAGTCATCCGTATAACTACCCTAATTTTAAAGCAGAATTCTATCAGTTCCACGACTTCACAGGGCTAGAAGAAGGAGATCAATTCGTTGACTTTGAATTGACCACACTGCAAGGGGAAAAAGCGAAAATCTCTGATTTTCTGGATAAGCCGCTTGTATTTGAAATGGGGAGTATTAGTTGCCCAATGTATGCGGGTCACGTAACGCCTATGCAGGAGATTGCTAGGCGGCACCCCGAATACAACTTTGTAGTGCTCTACGTGCGAGAGGCTCACCCTGGCGAGAAAATTACCAACCACACCACCTTTGAGAAGAAGATGTACGCTGCAACAGAAGCTAGTAAATTTTATGACGATCATCGAACCATCTTAATTGATGAAGTAGATGGTAGGGCACATAAAGTATACGGAGCCTTGCCCAATACGGTCTACGTCATCGATACCGATGGAACCATAAAGTTTGTAAAAGCCTGGAACAATACTGATTATTTAGAGCCTGTTCTAGAGCATATTACAAAAGGAAGATCAACAAACGAACTAAAATTCAGACCGGCAAAGCCGGGGTTGATACAGTCCTACAAAACTTTTAAAAAGTGTGGCAGAGTCTCCCTGACAGATTTTTTATATCACTTACCAAAACTACTATGGAAGCATTATAAAGCTGGAAATTTATTTTAAGAATTCTCGAAGATGAAAGAATTGACTCCGTTCTTAATTATTCTGTTCCTAGCGTATGCCACGGGAATATTCTATGTGCTCTCAATGATCGAGAAGCCTCTATGGGGATACTTGTACAAATCGAAACTATTCCCAAAAGAAAAGCTTATGAGGCAGCTACACGGGCAACTGAAGAGGCTCATTACCTTACTGCCACCAACAATGATTATCTCGATGTTCAGTTCTTTAATGTTAATTGTTTACCAAGCCTTCACTTTAAAAAGTGCACCTGCGCTGATATTAGCTATATTCTTCGTCACTGGCTTGGGCTATTTAATAACCTTCTTAAAAAGAAGAATTGATGGAGTAAAACAGATTGATTCCGATGAAGAGTATATCATACTCAATACCGGTGTCATTCGCCTAGCGCAATTACATCACGAAGGGTTACTCTTAGCATTCACCTCTTTTATTTTACAACTCTGGGTAGTCAGTAGCTCACCCATAATCTAACCTAGATATGAAGATCATCAATGCTCGTATTGAAGAATTTTTCGAACAACTCGGCGTCGACACAACACAGCCTCGTTTTAGCTGGGGCTTCACAAGTACACTAGAGGGCAAAAAGCAAAGTAAGTACCGCTTAATAGTGGCAGAAGAAAAATCGGCACTCGACAAAGAATCCACCCTACTTTTTGATAGCGGTATTGTTCACAGTGATAACACCCTTGCCGTTCCTTATGAGGGTCAACAGCTACTCGCCGTAAAGCAATATCACTGGCAAGTACAAGTCTGGGACGAACAAGACCAACTTATAAAGAGTGAGCCACAAAGCTTCGTTACGGGTAAGCTGGACGACGCTTGGCAAGCCAATTGGATCTCAACTAGTGAACAAGCCATTAAACCGTTCTTATTGCGCCGATCATTTCCTATCAACAAACCTGTGAAGCAAGCCTTCGCTTTGGTCTCTGGATTAGGACAGTTCATTTTTAATATCAATGGTAAAAAGGTGGGTAATCACGAGTTAGACCCCGGCTGGACTAACTATAATGCCCTCGTACAGTACGTTACCTTCGAGGTTACCCCACACCTTGTAGAAGGAGATAATGTACTAGCCCTAGAAGTAGCCAACGGATGGTATCTGCCAGATCCAGGAGAGCGTTACTATGCCAAAGAGCCGAGCATTATGTGGCTCAATAAAATAAATAAACGATTTAGCTTTAATGGGGAGGGTAACCGGCAGTTCGGTTTTGTATTGGCGGGACTCGTTGAGCTACATTTACACTTTGAAGATGGCTCGAGTGAAATTATAAGGAGTGATAGTAGCTGGAAAGCTGCCCCTAGCCCTACTACATTAGCCAATATATTTGGGTCTGAGGTATACGATGCCAATAAGTATCCCATAGGGTGGTCACAGGCAGGCTTTGATGCTAGTCAATGGCAAAATGCTAAGGTACTGAACGAGGAAGAGCAACCACAAGGTAAGTTAGTTCCCCAGAATCAGCCGCCGGTTATAATAAAGAAGACCTACGAAGCCCAGTTTGTTCGTGAGATTGAAGGTGGACTAGTCTATGATCTAGGACAGAATATGTCTGGCATGTTTGAATTGGAAGTGATGGGCGAAGCAGGACAAACCGTCAAGCTAAGACCAGCAGAAAAGCTGGACAAGAAAGGGATGATCAACCAAAAAGTTGATAACTTCTTTGTCGTTGAATTTCCTGATCTGGACGTTGAGTGCACTTATATTTTACGAGGCGATAAAAAAGGCGAAACTTGGAAGCAATCTTTTTCCTACTTCGGAGGCAGATACATTCATATAAAAGGAGTAAGTCGCTCACCGACGTACGCTACACTGCCTTATCTCAAGAGCCTCAAAGCGCACTACATCACCACAGCAAGCCCTGTTACGGGCCATTTTGAGACGAGTGACGAACGCATCAATGCAGTCTACAAAATGGTAACGGAGGCCATAGATAGCAATCTCAACCATGTTCATACAGATTGCCCTACTATTGAAAAGTTTGCTTGGCTAGAGCCCTCTCACCTTATGGCTCCTTCCGTGATGCACCATCGTCACGTAGCAGACCTTTGGCGTAAAATTTTGGCTGATATTCGTTCTGAGCAGTATAGCGAAACAGATTTTGATATGGGTGGAGGGGAGAAACAATACCGTGGTAAAGGCTTTATTCCTGCCCGTGCACCCAACTATGTAATGATGGGTTTGGATACTTTCATGGGTAGCCTTTGGGATATACCCGTTTGGGGAAGTACCATTTTACTTGCCACTGACTGGCATTATCGCTTCTATGGAGACATCCAAGTGATTGCCAAAAACTATGAATCTGGTAAAGATTATGCACATTACCTTAAGAGCAAACTGACGCCAGAAGGCTTTCTTAACCACGGCTTAGGAGATTGGGGCAACCCAGAAATGACTGCCCTCACTAAATCAAATATTGAAACAGCCGTGTATTACCGTGATCTAAAATTACTAGCACACTTTGCTTCTATCCTTGATAAACCAGGAGAAGAAAGGCAATTTAAGGAAGAGGCGGCAAAAGTACTCGAAAACTATAACCAGCGGCTACTTTTTAAGAATAAAACTACAAAAAGATGGGGCTACCGTGCTGCCCCAGAGCCAAAGGCATTTTTACGTGTCATGGGTAAGCTTAGTAAAATTGGAAAAACTGGGCTGGCTAAAATGACCCAAGCCTGCCAAGCACTGCCTTTGTACTACGGTATGGTACCAGAAGATAAACGTGACGATGTAGAAAAAACACTACTGGATATTTTAGATCGTAAAGGTTTTGTATGTGGAGAGGTGGCTCTTTATTATGTGCTTCAAGTGCTCAATAATATGGGAGAAAATCAGCGAATTACTGACTTTGTGGTCAAAGAAGAACACCCAAGTTATTACCGATTCGTACAACAAGGCGAAACTACCCTTCCTGAAGAATGGTCTGACAAAGCAAGAAGTCGAAATCACGATATGCTAGGCCATATTGTAGGATGGTTTTACAGAGGAATGGCAGGGATAGAATCTATTGAAAACGCTTTCAAAAAAATTCGTATTCGTCCCTTCTTACCAAAAGGCATGCAAAAGTTACAATGCACCTATAAATCAGTAAGAGGAAATATTGAAGTGAAAATAACTAAGAGGGAAACCCTAACGAAACTACAGATTGGTATTCCTCCCAATTGTGAAGCCCTTATTGATGTTACACGCCTCGGAAGTGGAAGTCTCAAACTTGTTGAGTCAGGTCGTTCTGTACTTGGTGGGCAGGTGGTACTGCCCGCTGGCAGTTATACCTTACAGCTAAAGCACGAAGAGCCTAACCAACCTCAGTACACTTCACCTTCTAAAGATAACTATTCTCTAAATGAATAAGAGCAAAGTAAAAGTTGGTGTTTTTGGTATTGGCCTAGCTGCTTATTGGGCACAGTTCGAAGGATTGAGAGAGCGACTAGAGGGCTATCAAAAGCGGATTGAGGAGAAGTTAGCAGTATACGGGGCACAAGTGACTTCAGTAGGAATCGTAGATAATGCGCTCGATGCAAGGCAAGCAGGTGAACAGTTCAGAAGAGCTAACGTAGATATTATTATCTGCTATGAGGGTACGTATGCTACCTCATCTCAGGTATTACCTACAGTACAACGAACAGGCTTAGCGGTACTCATTTTAAATTTACAGCCTGTTCCTGCATTAGACTACCTCAATACAGATACTGCCGAATGGCTAGCCAATTGTACTGCCTGTTGTGTGCCAGAGATAGCCAATGCCTTTACAAGAGCTAGTATTCCGCTTAATATTGTGACAGGGCCTCTCTCACCAGCCGAAGGTAAAGCCAAACGCTATTATGATCGTGCGTGGAAAGAGATTGAAGAGTGGATAAGTGCTGCCAGCGTAATGTGTGCCATACGAGATAGCCGCATAGGTTTCTTAGGACATACTTATGCAGGTATGCTAGACATGTACTCAGACCCCACTATGTTTCACGCGCAATTAGGCAACCACATAGAGATACTTGAGATGGATGATCTACAAGTACGTGTAGATCAAGTTTTACCCGAAGAAGCCGATAAAAAAATCCAAGAGATTAAAGATGTCTTCCAAATTGCCGAACCGGGCTTTGATAAACTATCACAAAAAGTCACAAGAGAGGCGTTAGCTTGGACGGCTCGCGTAGCAGTAGGCTTAGATAAACTCGTTGAGGATTATGACTTACAAGGACTCACTTATTATTACAAAGGAATAGGCAGTAATGCTTTCGAGAGACTTGGGGCTAGTGTCATCGTAGGCAATTCCTTGCTCACCGCAAGGGGCATTCCTGCTGCAGGTGAAGGAGACCTCAAGACCTGCCTCGCTATGTTGCTCATGGATCGACTAGGAGCAGGTGGTTCCTACACAGAGTTTTATGCCTTAGATTTCAACGAAGACTTCATCCTAATGGGGCACGATGGCCCGGGGCATATTAATATTAGTAGTGAGAAGCCCGTGCTACGTGCTTTAGGGCTTTATCACGGGAAACAAGGGTATGGCATCTCTGTAGAATTCAAGGTAAAAACGGGTCCCATTACTATTCTAGGTTTGACACAGACATTAGACGGAAGATTAAAGCTACTAGCTGCTGAAGGTGAGTCGTTAGCAGGAGATACCTTACAAATTGGCAATACAAACTCTAGGCTCAAATTTCCTATGGAGCCAGATGCATTTTTCAATGCTTGGTGTATGGAAGGGCCTACGCATCATGTCGCCCTTGGAGTAGGTCATCAACTGAGTCGAATTCGAAAATTAAGTCGATTAATGAATCTCCAATTAGTTGAAATCGCCTAATAGAGCCTATCAATAAGCAAAAGACAAAACTAATGAAAGAGCGATATAAATGATTGAAAAATATGTAATCAAAATTCAGAAACCATGAAACAAAAAGCGTTACAAATTATCTTTTCCGTCCTATTTATATCTGTCTCGCATCTGGGCTGGGCTCAAGTAGAACCTAATAGAGCATATAGTCCTTCCTATTTAAAAACTGGGTCTAGGAACGCTACCATAGCCCCAAGTTCTGCATTCTTTAATCCTGCGGGTGCTGTTTGGTGGAAGGATGGGCACACCATTGAGCTATCCGTTCTCACTCTATTTAATAGACAAGAAGTAACTGACTTTCGATTAAATCAAAGCTATAGTTCAGAAATAGTCGGCATACCTGTACCAGCCATCAATTATATTTACAAAAAGAATAATTGGGCTATAGTTGGAACACTTGGTATTACCAATGGTGGTGGTACGGGCGATTTTGAGGATGGTTTTATTGGTCTTGATTTTCTAGGTCGTTCCATTGTGCAACAAGGGATTGCATCAGGAATGTTCCCTTCTGATAACCCCAGCGATTATTCAATAAGAAACTCCTTCAATGGGGCCTTTATTGGTTTGGGCGGTACTGCAGGTGTTGCTTATAAATTCAATGATTGGCTATCTGCAAGTGCGTCCCTTCAGGTTTCGTTCCAAAATAATTTCACCGAAGGAGAGCTTGTTATAACACATACACCATCTGGAGAAGAGCTCAGTAGAACAGAGGTTGATTTTAACGAAAGGGGGAATAATCTTGGATTTATTTTTGGCCTTAACATTAAACCTAATGAAAAGCTTCTAATTGCCAATACCTTTAGAATATTCACGGAACTTGAGCTGGAAGCAGAAGTAAATGATGGTAAAGATGGAAATGGCCTCTTTGTTCAAGATGGTCAAACACAACTGGCAACCTATGTTCCCACCTATCAGTTTGGTTTGTCTTATTTGTTTCACCCTAAGTGGAGAGCTGAAGTAAACATGACAGTATTTTGGTATGATTTACTGGACCTCGGTTCTGATGAGAATGGGATAAACAGGGCAGATTACTATAATAATGACTTTGATTTTGGAATTGGGGTTGAGTACCAAGTGACAGAAAAACTAAATCTTGGTGCTGGATTTTCTTATCAGACTACTGGTTTAAAGGATGAATTTCAAAGTGAGAACCTCTTTGAAACATCAACGGCCAATGTACACTTAGGCGCAACTTACCAATTCAATGAGCGCTGGGGAGGTAATTTTGGTATGCAGGCCGGTTTTTCAACAGATGAAGTAGATATACCCGCTTCTGAATTTGGGAGCAGACAGCAAATTACCAGAGACCCTTTGTATTTTATAGGAATTGGTGCATTTCATACCTTTTAGTGCCTAGCATCAGCATGGTACAGGATGCAACATAAAATAACATTGATATTATTGAGCAATAACAAAAAAATAAAAAGACAAGCAATATGAAAGTTACAACTTTCCAATACGTCAACTATTTATGGGATGATGCAAAAGCAGCTTCCCTTGGTGATAATCAGATCGAACTATTTCTTTACCGATCTAATATATTAGGTGCAGACCTTCGCATTACCAACTATGGAGGTGGCAATACCTCTTGTAAAACTATAGAAAAAGATCCGCTTACTGGAGAAGAACTAGAGGTAATGTGGGTCAAAGGTTCTGGTGGAGATATTGGCACACTTACCCGAAAGGGTATTGCCGGTCTATATGTCGACAGGCTGCGTGATCTCAAAAAGGTTTATCGCGGTGTAGAGCACGAAGATGAAATGGTAGCACTCTTCAATCATTGCATCTACGACTTAGACAGTAAAGCCCCCTCTATTGATACGCCCCTACACGGCCTACTTCCCTTCAAGCATATCGATCACCTCCACCCTGATGCCTTGATCGCAGTAGCAGCCGCTAAGGACGGAGAGGCTATTACCAAAGAGATATGGGGCGATACGATGGGTTGGATACCTTGGCAACGACCCGGCTTCGATTTGGCACTAAAGCTAGAAAAATGCTTACAGGATAATCCAGGTATTCGAGGCATCGTACTTGGTAACCACGGGTTATTTACTTGGGGGGATACTTCTTACGACTGCTACATCAACAGCCTAGAGGTCATAGAAGCGGCTTCCAACAATTTTGCTAAACTCTAAGGCAATGATCAGCATGTAGTTGGGGGAGTAAATTTAGCCTTCATTTCTCCAGATAATAGTATGGAGCAAGCGATCAAGCTAATGCCCATTCTGCGCGGCTTGTGTTCCAGCGAAAATCGCATGATTGGTCACTTTACAGACGATGAGCGCGTATTACAATTTGTCAATAGCCAAGATTTAGTACGCCTAGCACCTATGGGTACTTCTTGTCCCGATCACTTCCTAAGAACTAAAATTGCCCCCCTCATCCTTACACTGACACCAGACGAGGATTTGAGTAATTATGAGGAAATTCAGGCCAAGTTAAAAGAGTCATTTGAACAATACCGAAAAGACTACGCCATCTATTATGAAACCCACAAACACGATAACAGCCCTACCATGCGCGATCCCAACCCGGTGATTTTACTCTATCCGGGGGTAGGTCTATTTTCCTTTGCCAAAAATAAACAGACAGCAAGAGTCGCTTCGGAGTTTTATCTCAATGCTATCAACGTAATGCGAGGGGCTGAGGCGATTTCTGAATATACCTCCTTACCTCGTCAGGAAGCCTTCAACATCGAATATTGGCTTTTAGAGGAAGCTAAGTTGCAACGGATGCCAGCAGAAAAGCCACTATCACGAAAGGTTGCCCTAGTCACTGGAGCAGGAGGAGGTATTGGAAAAGCTATTGCAGAGAAACTTATTGCAGAAGGAGCCAATGTGCTTTTCACAGACTTACATCAAGACCGACTGAAAGAAGCTATAGGGAATTTCAAAAAAGATGAAGCTAGCTACCTAGCAGGCGACATTACCAAGGATACAACCATCCAACAAGCCATTGACGAAGCCATTCTTCATTATGGAGGGCTCGACATTGTAATACATAGTGCAGGATTGGCCATTTCAAAACCATTAGCAGATACAGAGAGCCAAGATTGGGATATTTTACAGGATGTACTGGTAAAAGGACAGTTTATGCTGAGTAAGCGCAGTGTAGCAATCATGCGAAAGCAGGGAATGGGAGGCGATATTATAAGCATAGCCAGTAAAAATGGCTTGGTAGCAGGTCCTAATAATGTAGGCTATGGTACTGCTAAGGCCGCCCAACAACACATGACCCGCCTCTTAGCTGCTGAGCTAGGCGTAGAGGGTATTCGCGTCAATACCGTTAACCCTGATGGGGTGATTGTAGGCTCTAAAATTTGGGAGGGAGAATGGGCCGAAGGGAGAGCAAAAGCCTACGGTATATCAGTAGAAGAGCTACCAGCACACTACGCCAAGCGTAATTTACTCCATCAAATTATCCTTCCTGAAGACATTGCCAAGGGTACTTTTGCCCTCTTAGCAATTTTAGATAAAAGTACGGGAGTTACACTCAATGTAGATGGTGGTATTGCAAACGCATTTGTAAGGTAAATATGGAGTTATTGAACGATTTAAAAGAACATATCACTAGTCATAATGCTACTAATGACACACATCAGAAAAGCTTTGACTTTCTTAAAGATCACCTCACTAAAGTAGGAGTAGATGTCGAGGCATTGCTCAAGTTGATTAGTAGTTTTCAAGTGGCTATCCCTTCTTGGGCACTTGGTGCAGGGGGTACACGTTTTGGTCGATTCCGATTCGCAGGCGAACCGGCTACCCTAGAGGATAAAATCGATGATGTAGGCATCATTCATCAGCTTACCAAAAACGCAGGGGCTATTTCCTTGCATATCCCTTGGGATATACCTACTGATTTCTCCACTGTCAAAGAGAAAGCAGCACAATACGATCTAGTGTTCGATGCCATCAACTCTAACACCTTCCAAGATCAGCCAGCACAAGTACATTCGTATAAATTTGGATCATTAGGTAATGAATCAGCGGAAATTCGGGCACAAGCGATTCAGCACAACCTAGAGGTAATACGCCTTGGAGAACAGCTAGGCTCTAAATCCTTGACGATCTGGCTCGCTGATGGTAGCACATTTCCAGGACAAGCGAGTTTTCAGCGATCACTAGCCTATACACAGCAAAGCTTAGAAGTAATCTATAAGAATTTACCCACCGATTGGAGGGTTTTAATTGAGTATAAGCCCTATGAGCCCAACTTTTATCATACCATCATCCAAGACTGGGGTACTTCTTATATGTTGGCCTCATCGCTGGACGAAAAAGCCTATACGCTGGTAGACCTAGGGCATCACTTACCCAATACCAACATCGAGAACATTGTAGCGACATTGCTATACACAGCAAAACTAGGAGGTTTCCACTTTAACGATAGTAAGTATGGAGACGATGACCTCACCGTTGGCAGCATCAAACCCTACCAATTATTTTTGATTTTCAACGAATTAGTAGGTGTGATTCGTGAAGGCGAGTCGCTCTCTTGGATGATTGATGCTAGCCATAATATAAAAGACCCACTCGAAGACCTTATGCAGTCTATAGAAGCCATCCTAATTGCTCTTACACAAGCCCTATTGATAGATAAGGTACGTTTACAAGAAGCGCAAATAGCACACGATGCAGTGGAATGCCAACGGATTTTACAAGCGGCCTATAGAACTGATGTACGCCCTTTAATAGCGGAGGCAAGAAGAGTAAGCGGTGGGGCACTCGACCCTGTAAAATACTACAGAGAAGCACGCATTCGAGAGAAGCTGATAGATAAGAGAGGAGTAGAAACGAAGTCAAGCGGTCTGTAGAAGCCTTTTAATATGTAAACCAACAAAGTGTCAAGTACGTGAAGCAACCGGTGACAGCCATATTTGATATAGGAAAAACGAATAAGAAGTTTTTCTTATTTGACGAAGAGTACAACGAAGTTCATAGAGAATTTATTCGTTTTGAGCAAATCCCAGACGATGATGGGTATCCCTCAGAAAACCTACAGGAACTTAGCGCGTGGATGAAAGAGGTATTCCAATCCGCTTCGGATAGCCCCAAGTTCGATATTAGGCGATTTAATGTATCAGCCTATGGGGCTTCGTTGGTTCATTTGGATGAAAAGAGTGAGCTGGCAACGCCTTTCTATAATTACCTAAAACCCTACCCAAAACATATTGAAGAGCGGTTTTGGAAGCATTATGGGGACAAAGCATCCTTTGAGATAAGAACTTCTAGCCCTTATCTTGGTATGCTCAACGCTGGTTTACAATTATATTTTATCAAATATGAGAAACCCGAATTATTCAGTAAAATACATCGCAGTCTTCACTTCCCACAATACCTAAGCGCACTTTTTACTGGTCAGTTTTTCTCCGATTATACCAGTGTGGGCTGTCATACGGGTTTGTGGAACCAAACCCAACAATCGTATGCAGACTGGGTGAGGCAGGAAGAGTTAGATTTGCTTCTAAGTGCATTTCCTGATTCTGAAACTGTTCCACTCGATATACAAGGCATTAAGTATGGAATCGGTATCCACGACAGTTCTGCCGCGCTTATCCCCTATCTAAATCTGCATTCTAATAACTTTGTTTTGATCTCTACAGGCACTTGGAGCATTTGCCTGAATCCATTTAACCACGAACCGCTCAGTACTTTTGAACTAGATAGGGATTGTCTCCATTTCCTTACCACATCTCAACACCCTGTTAAGGCGTCTAGACTATTTCTTGGTAAGCACCTTAGCAATGTTGCTAGACTGATGTCAGACTATTTTCAAGTAGATTATCAATCATACAAAAAGCTACCCTTCCCACAAGGATTTGTCTCCAAACATAAAGATCGTAAGCAATTACTGTTCGATCACGCTATTTTACAACCTGAACGATTTGGTTTTGAAAATCAGCCTTGTCCCAATTACGATATTTTTAATGGTTATGAAGACGCCATTTACCATTTATTCGATGAGTTATCCAATTTACAAATAGCCTCCTTGCAACTGGCCATTGGTAACACAGATATAAAAAATGTTTATGTAGATGGTGGATTCAGCGCCAGCAAAGTATTTATGGGCTTTCTAGCCAATAAACTCCCGAATCATCAAGTATATGCTTCTTCCTTTCCATTAGGCTCAGCAGTAGGTGCTGCGATGGTTGTAGATCAGGAACATATCTCTCAGGAAAAACTAGAAAAATTGTATCAAATCAAACTCACAGAACCCGTTCTATAAAGCTTGGGCTCCTCTAAATAAAAGAGCTATGGAAAATCTTCCTATTCATCCACGTTACCCATCTATCGCCCTACTCAGAGAGCAGGCAAAAAGAAAGATTCCTAGATTTGCTTTCGATTACTTAGATGGTGGCTGCAACAACGAAGTAAACCTCGCACGTAATACAAAGGAAATTCGAGACATTCAACTACACCCTTACTACTTAAGAGGTACAGGAACAGTAAGCACTCATACCAAGCTCTTAGGCGAGCAATATGCCGCCCCCTTCGGCATCGCTCCTATCGGTCTCCAAGGTTTGATGTGGCCACGCGCTACTGAAATTCTTGCCAAAGCCGCTTTCGACCACAATATTCCTTTTATCTTAAGTACAGTAGCTACCGCAGCCATAGAAAAAGTAGCAGAAATTACCGAAGGGAAGGCTTGGTTTCAACTCTATCATCCTCAAGAAGATACACTGAGAGATCAACTCCTCGACCGGCTAGAAGCAGCAGGTATTCGTACATTAGTATTACTCTCAGATGTACCTACTTTTGGCTATCGCGCTAAAGAGATCAAAAATGGCTTATCTATCCCGCCAAAAATTACCTGGAGCAACATGGTACAAATTGCTCTCCACCCACACTGGGCGTGGCAAACCCTACTGGCCGGACAACCAACTTTCAAGACATTAACCCCTTACATTCCAAAAGGGCTAAGCCTGCGACATTTAGGGCTTTTTATGAATAAAACCTTTAACGGAAGGCTTACAGAAGAGAAAGTCGAAGAAATTAGACGCCGTTGGAAGGGCAGACTCGTTCTAAAGGGCGTAGCCACAGTAGAGGATGCTAAAAAATGTATCACCTTAGGGCTTGACGGAATTATCGTTTCTAACCATGGAGGCAGGCAATTAGACGCCGCCGAGTCTTCCATTAGGGCACTTAGTAAAATTACCCCCCGTGTGAAAGATGAGATATGTGTAATGATGGATAGCGGTATTCGTAGTGGTACTGATGTAGCCTCCTGCCTAGCCGCTGGTGCAGCATTTGCATTTTTGGGGCGCTCCTTTATGTACGGAGTAGCTGCCATGGGGCGAAAAGGAGGAAAACAAGTAATCGCTATTTTACACAAGGAACTCCAGCAGGTAATGCAGCAAGTAGGCTGCGAAAGCACCCAACACCTCTCCAATTTTTTGGTAAAAGCCCCTTCTGAAGATTACTATCCAGTAGAGTAAATTTTACGGTATATCACCGTCATATAAGCTAGGGTAGCGAACGACAATAGTACTCAGTAATCAGGGTACAATAGCCATTTACATACTTTCATAGATATTTAAGACCTTATAATCCATTGCTCAATAAGCCCTCGATCAAGGAAAAGGCTTCTTATGACTCGTGCCTACGTGGGTTCCTCGCTCCTTTTGTATACCTGGTCGTAGATTAAAACTACATCCGTCCGATTATTACTCGCTTGGTCTAAAACGTGGAGGAATAGACGAACGATGGCTCTCCTCGACCACCAAAGCAGATAATGGGCCTCCGATATCTTTGCTATGTACGAGTCCATTGCCGGCGAGGCAGTAGTAGACGAGTCTTTGCTCTGGAAGGGTTCTCCACCAGATAAATAGGGTGACTATGACTATCTCGTTGAGGTAGTTGACTGGGAAGCCAATGTAAACTCCGATTTTGTAGCTAACCATTTTATGAAACCTAAGCCTGTAAAGTTACTAGAAGAGATGGAGGCCCAAGGTTATCAGGAAATGCACGTCTGCTATCGATCTGCCTTCTACAGTGCCACTGAGCTCACCATCTTTCCTAAGCAAATGGTCACCATTCGAGACGAGGCAGCCTACGGGCTTATTGTTGTACAAGGACACGGCAAAATGAATGACTGGGATATCGAGACACCCGCCCTAATTCGATTTGGACAACTCACTCACGATGAGTTTTTTATAACTGAGGAGGCAGCTAAAGCAGGGGTAACCTTTAACAACCCCTCTTCTACTGACCCTATTGTTGTCCTGAAACTCTTCGGACCTGAAGAAATAACTGATTAAAAACCTAAATTTTTAAACTTTACCCTATGAGCACACTAATAAATAACCTAAAAAAGGCGAAATACTTTACCCACGGAATGATCAAGCTTCTGCCTTTTATGCGAACGATGAGTAGTAATAAACTCAATGTGGGATCGGATGAAGCGTTGAAGAAGCATCTATTCGGCAGCGAGGCAAACAACCCAAAACGAACCAAAACTTGGTGGGAGAAACCTGGCATTGCCTTGATGTTTCAAATAGAAGCCCGCCCCGAATGGCAATGGCAGCGAAACTATGATCAATTTAATGCCTCTATTACCGGTAAGAATGGTGGCGTAGATCAGGAAGGGCCTATACCGCAAATGAAAAATTGGGTGGCTTTCTCTAAGCGTGTAGGCAGTGATTACCACACCTTTGAGGCTAAATGGCACGATGGTCTCTGCTACTGGAACAGCCAACATACCCAATGGAAGACGCCAGTAGATTATTGTTGGGCGTTTGCTAAAGAAAGCAGGCAGGCGGGCATTCCATATGGCTTTTATTATTCCTCCATATTTGACCATAATCCTGAGTTTGATGATATCCAACCGCTAAGAGCAGTGACTCCTTCCGTCATTGGGATGCGTGGGAGCAAGCAGGCGATGATTGCCAAGTCATATGCCCTCTCCTACTTCGGTAAGAAATTCAAAGAAGACTCATTGAAACATTTAACCAAGGCAGGATATTCTTACGAACAGCCTTACCCTTGGTATGAAGGCTTTGCTTTTAATGACTTTACTCCCAATCCCGATCGTTATCTTAACTATGTAATTGAACAAATCGAAGAGCTTTGTAAGGATTATGGAGCCGAACTCATTTGGATTGATTGGTACGATCCAGATAACAGCGTTCTACAAAATGAGATTATGGGATTTATGAAAAAAAACTACCCACATACAGCACTTACATTTAATAATACCGTCAATGCTAATCTTCCTTGGGTGCATTACTTATCGGGTGAGGGACATGGCTTTGATAAAATATGGACCATGATTCACAAATTTAGGCAAATATCACGGCACTGGGAGCTGGTAAGCCCAGCCACTGGTTTTTGGGATTTAATGGTTCCTAAGCACAATCCACTGGAGAATACACTTGCAGCCGCTATTACAATGGCTGCGGGTGGGAAAATGCAATTTGGTATTGCTTCCGAAATGGATGGAACCATCCATACAGGGGTTGTAGGTCAAATGGAGCAACTGGGGCATTGGTATAAACCTCGACGTACACTGTTCCAAGAAGCTACTCAAATAGCAGATCAAAAAGTGGGTGAGCAAGGCATAATAACCAACGAGGAATACCTACGCCCTCTATTAAACCACTACCAGCAAGCAAAACTCCTCCACATCTTTAATATGAAAGCTGGACAAGCTTACGAGAAAAAACCAATTCGGGTAACTTTAGAGAAGAGCCTTATAAAAAAGATCAGCTCAGTAGTAGTAGCACCTGAGGGTATAAAAATCCCTTTTGAGGAACAATCTGGTAAAATACACTTTCAAATTCCCGTAGATTTGACTGATCCTATAGATACCATTATTCAATTGAGCATCTAAAAAAGGATGACTCCCTTAGAGGGTCATCCTTAACTATAATAACTTATCTTGTTTACGAAAGTCCTATCACATAATCTCTATAGACTACACCGTGCCATTTGTACTGTAATCTGTAGTGGGAAGTAGATGTGCGGCGGTACTTTCATACTTGCCCAAAGGATCATTTCCCTCATTAGGCATTACTACGTAATTAATCCTACCATCTTGTAGATGCTCTTTGGTAGAACCAATAGCAGCAGTAGTCATCGTAAAGTGATCCATTTACTATCAGCGTTAATACTCTGTAGGTGATTTATAACACATATGGAACTAATATAATAGAGAAATATGGTTATAACTCTTTGGTGGTTGGAACTTATATCATAACGCTATGAATAAAATTAGTCAATTACTGATTGAATATTTGAGGGTATCGTCCATCTCTTTCGAATTAGACGAACATTTTCTTAGAGAGTTATCTAAAATAACAACCTTTAAAAAATATCCTAAAAACACGGTGTTGGTTCAAGAAGGCGAATATTGTCAGTCTCTATTTATCATAAAAAAAGGATTACTACGTAGATACACCCTTCACGAGGGGAAAGATATAACCCTAGAATTTGCCTTAGAAGATGATTTTATAGCATCAATATATTCAATTATCACTGGAAGAAAAACTGTAGATTTCATTCAGACCCTTGAGGATAGTGAGGTGCTCATTATTCAGGTCGAAGATATGAAAAAGCTGAATATAGATTCTCAGAAGTCTCTCCTCATCGGACAAGAGCTGCGGAATAACTACTTTCTGAAACTAGAAAACCGAATTCTTTCATTACAAAACGACTCTGCTAAAAAACGATACGCTGATCTAGTTGCCAATCAGCCTACTATTATTCAACGAGCTTCGCTCGGGCAGATTGCTTCCTATCTCGGCATGACCCAAGAAAACCTGAGCCGAATACGAAGAATGGTGAAAGATTAGTATTCCTTTTTGATAAATATCAAAGGGTTTGATCTCGCTAATAGCTAATTTTGCTTCAAGTAATAGGTTATAACTGTAGGTCAAGCACATGAAAAAGAGAGATGAGTACAATTATTCCGCATTTAAGGGCAAATATTATATGTCCAAAAAATTCAAAGGATTAAATAAGGGAAGGGAAATCGTAGATTATGAGCTAACAACGCTGATTGGAGAAAAGAAAAAGATTTCTGATTTTTTAGATAAACCCCTAGTGCTCGAAGTGGGTAGTATTAGTTGCCCTATGTACGCTATGCATGTGAGTCCTATGCAAGAAGTGGTAGAAGAATATCCACAATTCAACTTTATTGTACTTTACGTGAGAGAAGCCCATCCCGCTGGAAAAATTACTGCTCATAAAAATTTAGGAGAGAAACTAGAGATGGCACAAGAAACGACTCAGTTCTACGGCGAGCAACGTACCATATTGGTAGATGACCTGGACGGTCAGGCTCACAAGATGTACGGGTTAATGCCTAATAGTATTTACATTATTGATACGAATGGAATTATTTTATTTTCCAAAGCCTGGAACAATGCCAATTATTTGAAACCAGTGCTGGATAATATATTACACAATAAGTCCACCGATCATTTAAAATTTGGTAGAGAGCAACCCTCTTTCTATCATTTATTCCGAACGTTCAGAAAGACAGGCTATAAAGCTCTTTTTGATTTTATCATACAAGCACCTCTCTTATTGTGGAAGTTACTAATGTATGGAAATAGAAATCGGTAATAGCTTGAGTAGAACTCAGTCATACATTAAAATTATATTAGCTTTATGCAGGTTATAGTATCCTCGTTAATCTTGGCTACCGCTTTTTTTGCCTTAGGTATTTTCTATCTCCTATCTTTTTTGGAGAAGCGAGCTTGGAGCATCATGAAAGATCCCTATTCAAACAAAGTAAATGATAAAGATATTTTAGAAATAAATGAAACCTTGCAGTCAGTGGTGAAGTACGTACCACTAACTATGCAGGTCACTATGGGAACACTGACTTTTCTTCTTTTTGCCCAACTATACGGAAGTACTTTGAAGACAATCCCCCTCATACAAATAGCTCTATTTATTTTACTAATGGCCATAGGAATGAAGACCGTATTGCGTAGTATCAAACAACTTAAGAAGTCCAAGAACCAGAAGCAATCTGTAGCCGAAATTAAGGTTGAAAACTCAAGGATATTTATTGTTCACCATGGTGGTCTATTTCTGTCACTCGCTTTGGGTATTTTAGAATTAATTTATGTAAACCTCATAAGCTAGGGCGAGACCAATACTTGAGCTAGGAAGGCGATAAGTACTTGTTGGCTGACAGGCGTGACAAGATTTTTATTTACCTGCGCCTCTTTCCACCGGAGCTATGGCTGACAAGGACGCTTCAGAAATATCATTACAATTTGGATCAATGCTTCTACTAGTTGGTCATAAAGTTGCCCCACTCGGTAAAACTAAACAACCTCTTAAAAAGGATGACTCCCCTAGAGAATCATCCTTGACTATAATAACTTATCTTGTTTATAAGAATTCCATCACATAATCTCTATAGCCTGTACGGTACCATTAGTGCTATAATCGTTGGTAGGCATAGGATGTGCGTCAGTACTTTCGTATTCTCCTAAAGGATCATTACCAATATCAGGTTTAACTACATAATTGATTCTTCCATCTTGAAGGTACTCTTGCGTAGAACCAATGGCAGAGGTGATCATAAGTCGTGGTGCAATCTCTTTCACTTTGGCAAGCGACATCCCTACATGAATACCTTTACTCGTTTTGTATGATGGCGCATACACACGAAAACCTACAATCTTGTCGTTATCTTCCGTTGATACAAATACACCCATAATTGTTTTTCCTTCTTTGCTCACTTTGTAGTTATCGTCAAATACATCTCCAGGTACAGGAGGAAATACACCTTCCTCTATTGTGTAGGTTTCTCCAAGGGTTTCTTTCATAGCATCCACACTCATCCCTATCGAGAGCATTCCTACCCCCTTTTCGGTAATTAGTTGTGCTTTAGGGATATCCACTTGACGTTTTTCGTCAGACTTTTCTACTTCTGTAGTAGCTTTGTCGTCACTTTCCTCTTCTTCGGCGCGTTCTTCTTGTATTTCTTGAATTGTTTTTTCTTCCTTTACGTCTCCACAACCTATTAAACATATGCATAAAATGGTTGTGAAAAGATAGGTATACGTATACTTCATGGTCAAAAAGTTTTAATAATGATTTTTGACTCAGTAACAAGTGATCTTATTTGTTTGTTAGAAAACACTTTTTGAGGTTTCTCAAAAAGTGTTTTCAGTAAGATTAGTACGCGACTATTACCTCTTCTATAATGTCACAGCAAGTCTGTAGCTGTGCTTCTGTGATCACGAGTGGTGGCGCAAAACGTATTTTATCACCGTGGGTAGGTTTGGCCAATAAGCCTTTTTCTTTTAAGGCTAAACAAACATCCCAAGCACTCTTCCCTTCTTTTTCATAAATGTCAATCGCATTAAGTAGTCCCTTTCCTCTTACGGCTTTTACTTTATCAGGGTATTTTTCCATAAGTGCTGCCATCCGTTCTCTAAACAACTGCCCCAACCTACGCGCATTCTCCATGAGTCTCTCCTCCTTAATTACCGTAAGCGCTGCCATTGCTACCGCACAAGCCAACGGATTACCACCAAAGGTAGAGCCATGTTGGCCCGGTTGAATTACCAGCATAATATCGTCATTCGCCAATACTGCTGATACAGGGTAAACACCACCAGAAAGTGCCTTCCCCAAAATAAGAATATCAGGAGTGACATAGGTATCTTCCTGTTGTTGACAAGCTTGCTGGCAATTACAGTGACCACATACAGCTAGTAAGCTACCGGTACGAGCAATACCCGTTTGTACTTCATCGGCTATGAAAAGTACGTTGTGTGCCTTACAAAGCTTTGCTGCCTCTTTGATAAAATTTTCGTCAGGTACAAATACCCCTGCTTCCCCTTGAATAGGCTCTACTAAAAAGCCGGCTACATTTTCTTGCTGTAGTGCTTCTTCTAGCGCATCTAAGTCGTTATAAGGGATTTTGATAAAACCGGGCATGTAAGGGCCAAAATTATTTTTAGCGTCGTTGTCACTTGAAAAAGAGACAATCGTAGTGGTACGCCCGTGAAAATTTTGCTCACATACAATGATTTTCGCTTCGTTCTCAGGAATATGCTTTTTTTCATAACCCCATTTCCTACAGAGTTTAATAGCAGTTTCTACGGCCTCTGCACCAGAGTTCATCATCAATACCTTTTCGTAACCAAAAAACTCGGTAATAAACTTCTCGCATTCTCCTAGTAGGCTATTGTAGAAAGCTCTTGAAGTGAGGGTAAGCGTTTTCGCTTGCTCGGTAAGCGCTTGAATAATAGTGGGGTGGCAGTGCCCTTGATTGACAGCACTGTAGGCAGAAAGGAAATCGAAGTATTGTTTCCCTTCTACATCCCATACATATACCCCCTCTCCCTTAGCCAATACTACGGGAAGTGGATGGTAGTTATGTGCGCCGTAGCGGTCTTCTAACGCAATTGCTTCTTGCGTGGAGAGTGTGGTCGAAATCATATTTTTTAAACTTTTATGTAGAGATCAATGTCCAATGTATAAGTATTACAAAGCTAAGAAAAAATGTTGTAATATTGTTATTTGATAGCGTATGAGTAAGCAGCACAACACCCAACCTCCCTTAAAGCCAGAAGACTACTACTTCAATGAGCAGGGGCTTATGGTATTCACTGAAAAATACCACCTTAAAAGAGGATATTGTTGTAAAAGTGGTTGCAAACATTGTCCTTATGGTTTTAAGAAAAAAACATAAGTAGAGAGAATTTTGCAATCTTCATAAAACATCCCTATATTTACCCTCCTTATTGAAGAAATACACTTGTAAATCAAGATTTTATAAAGCATTAGTGTTATGTCGAAAGTTTGTCAGATAACAGGAAAGAGACCCATCTCAGGAAACAACGTTTCCCACTCTAATAATAAAACTAAAAGAAGGTTTTATCCGAACCTTAAAACGAAGAAATTCTACATTCCTAGCGAAGATAAGTGGATTACCTTGAAGCTTTCTGCGAAAGCCATCCGTATTATCAGTAAAAAAGGGATCGAAGCAGCCTTGAAAGAAGCCAGACAGAAAGGCTTTTTAAAGAAATAAAACGAAGTAGCATCTCGCTACTTAGCGCCATTACTTTTTGTATAGTAAGAAGTAATGGCGTTATTGGTTTAGGTAAGCTTTTCGGAAGTACGTAAGGTTGTTTTACTCAGAAAGTCCCAACAAATAATTCCTACACTTACCGAGATATTGAGGGAGTGTTTTGTACCAAACTGCGGAATTTCCACACAACTGTCTGCCATCGCTACCACTTCTTCTTCTACCCCGAATACTTCATTACCAAATACAAAGGCATACTTTTGTGTACCATCTGGTGCGAAGTCCGCCAAAGAAATACTTCCTTCTACTTGTTCTATACATACAATCAAATACCCCTCATTTTTAAGCTGTTTCAAGAGAGATGTTGTGTGTTCAACGTATTCCCAAGCTACCGATTCCGTTGCGCCCAGCGCTGTTTTACGAATATCCTTATGTGGTGGCCTTCCTGTGATACCACATAAGTAAACTTTCTCTGCTAAAAAGGCATCGGCTGTGCGGAAAGCCGCCCCTACGTTGTGCAGACTTCTTACATTATCCAACACAATTGAGAAAGTGTTTTTTTTTGTATTTTTGAAGTCCTCAACAGAAAGACGGTTGAGCTCACTATTTTGTAGTTTTCGCATCACTTACAAAGATATTATCAATACTTAAAATCAATTGTAAAAATACATCGATACGACTATTACCCCTTATTATTGCATAAATAATTTCATCATTATTGAATAAAAAGCTATGAAGTCTACGAAAGAAACGCCCCTCATGAAGCAGTATAATATGATCAAAAAGAAGTATCCTGGTGCTTTACTGTTGTTTAGAGTGGGTGATTTTTATGAAACTTTCGGGCAAGACGCTATCAAAGCAAGCAAGATTTTAGGAATTGTACTCACCAAGCGGGCCAATGGCGCAGCTTCAGAAACAGAACTAGCAGGCTTTCCCCATCACGCTTTAGATACTTACTTACCTAAGTTAGTAAAAGCAGGCGAGCGCGTCGCGATCTGCGACCAGTTGGAAGATCCCAAGCAAGCCAAAGGAATTGTACGCAGAGGAGTCACGGAGCTGGTCACACCCGGTATTTCTTTTAATGATAATGTACTTGATGTAAAGAAAAACAATTATCTATGTGCCATTTGCCGTCATAAAGAAGCCTTTGGGATTGCCTTTTTAGATGCCTCTACAGGAGAATTTCTTACCACACAAGGTACTTTTGAGTACATAGAAAAACTACTCCAGAGCTTTTCTCCCTCTGAAATTCTATACCCCAAGCCCCTCAAAAATGAATTTATACAACTCTTTGGAGAAGATTATCACCATTTCTTCTTAGAAGATTGGGTCTTCCACTATGACTTTGCTTTTGAGAAACTGGTAGAGCATTTTAAGGTAAAAAGCCTTAAGGGCTTTGGGATTGCTCAGATGCGTGAGGGTATTACCGCTGCTGGTGCTATCTTGTATTACTTAAAAGAAACAGAACATCACGAGATAGGGCATATTGCCCACTTGGCTCGCTTAGAGGAAGACAAATACGTTTGGCTGGATCGCTTTACCATTCGTAACCTAGAGCTTATCTACCCACAACAAGAGAGTGGCGTACCCCTTATACAAATCTTAGATCAAACCAATACACCTATGGGTGGGCGCTTATTGCGTAAATGGATCGTGTTGCCTTTGAAAGAAGTAGTAAAAATAGAAGAGCGGCTCCAATGGGTAGAAACACTCGTAGCGCAGGCAGAAACGCGTGAAAAACTAGTAACAAGCCTTCAACCTATTGGCGACCTAGAGCGACTTATCTCGAAGGTAGCTACCAAGCGGATCAATCCTAAAGAAATAGTGGCGCTCAAAAGGGCCATTGAGCAACTTCCCGTTCTCATTGAAACTTTACAGACCCTCACTACAATTGTTCCTCCTCAAGTGCGTGTAACTGTAGAAAAGTTGCTTACGCATTTAGATGCTTGTACACCTCTCTGGGAGCTTATAGGAAAGACTTTAAAAGAAGATCCACCTGTCATTACTACACAGGGGAAGATGATTCAGTCAGGCATTGATCCTGCACTTGATGAACTACACGCCTTGGCCGCTTCTAGTAAAGATTACCTAGAAAAGCTACTGCAAAGAGAGATTAAAAATACAGGTATTCAGTCGCTCAAGATTCAATACAATAAAGTTTTTGGCTACTATATCGAAGTTTCTAATGCCAATAAAGACAAAGTACCTGCTGATTGGGTGCGAAAACAGACACTTACTAATGCAGAGCGTTATGTAACGGAAGAGCTAAAAGAATACGAGGAAAAAATCTTGACGGCCGAAGAAAAGATCAACGTTATTGAGCAGCGCATTTACCAAGAAACAGTACAGGCCGCTTGTGCATTTATTGCACCGATTCAACAAAACGCGCGTCTTATCGCTACCTTAGATTGTCTCCTTTCTTTTGCATTAGTGGCCATCACTCATAAGTACATAAAACCTCAGATTGCCGAAGACAATCAAATCGATATTAAAGCGGGGCGTCATCCTGTTATCGAACAACAACTTAGTTTTGATGAGCCTTACATTCCTAACGATGTTTTTTTAGACGACCAAACCCAACAGATCATCGTCATTACGGGCCCTAATATGGCAGGAAAATCTGCTTTATTACGCCAAGTGGCGCTCATTACACTCATGGCACAAATGGGAAGCTTTGTTCCTGCACAACAAGCCCATATCAGTCTGGTCGATAAAGTTTTTACACGGGTGGGCGCTTCTGACAATCTAGCCAAGGGAGAGTCTACTTTTATGGTGGAAATGACGGAAACTGCTAGTATTATGAATAACCTTAGCAGCCGTAGCTTGATTCTTATGGATGAGATAGGAAGAGGCACCAGTACCTACGATGGTATTTCTATCGCTTGGAGCATTGTAGAATACTTGCACGAACACCCTACTTGTAAGGCAAAAACACTCTTTGCTACGCATTACCACGAACTTAATCAACTGGCTAGTCAGCTACCTCGTGTAAAAAATTATAACATTGCTGTGAAAGAGAAAGAAGGGAAAGTGATTTTCCTAAGAAAACTAGAAGCGGGCGGAAGCGAGCACAGCTTCGGCATACACGTAGCACAAATGGCAGGCATGCCCCCTACGATTGTACACAGAGCGAATGAAGTGTTGATAACTTTAGAAAAGGAGAAATTACAAGAAAAAAATAAGCGGCAGCTTCAGAGTATACCTAGCGAAGAGAGTCAGTTACAGCTCCAAATCTTCGACTATACCGACAAGGCTTTTCAAAAAGTGAAGGATATGTTGGACGAGATAGACCTCAATACTACCACACCTATAGAAGCGCTTATGAAACTAAGCGAGCTCAAGAAAGAACTCAATAATACCCATTAGGGAATTACCAACTGAAGGTGTTGCTGTACTTCTTCTTCAAACCAAATTAATGGGGTTTGGTCTTTGTCGCCTGTTTGTGTGTCACACTTAAAAAACAAGTAATAAAGTAAGGCAAACTTATCCACACGACGCAGCAGTTGATCGAGTCGATAACGCGCAGAAAGCCAATCTTGGTGCCACCCTCCTAGTCGCCAAGCATAGTAGGCTTCATCGTGTAGCTCTAGTATTTCTAGTATAGCTTTGTCCTGAATGTATCGCTCGGCAAAGCTGCGTGCTATCCAAGCGTGATGATTGCTGCCTATATTCGGCTTACGAGGATTTACTTGGTATTTGAAAGAATCGTGAATGAGTGTAATAAGACGTAATTTAGTAACTACCTCTTCACTTTGTGAGTCGCGTAGCGCTTCTACGTTTTGCATGACTTCCAAGATATGTGGCCATATTTGTCCTTCTGGATGTCCACGTCGTGGTTTTCCAAAAAATAGCCCTTGTTGCCAAGTAGTATCTTGAATGATGGTTGCTTCTAGGTCATTTTGTGGGGCAAATGAAAAGTTACCCCAAGGAGTATTAAAATGCTGTAGAGAATCGTTCATAGGCAGTCAGGACAACATATTAACTAAATGTATAGTATGGCAGGCTACCAAGCCAGCCGTTTCTGTTCTTAATCTATTATTCCCCAAAGATACTGCCAAATAATTTTTCTCCAAGGCCGCAGCCACTTCTTGCTGTGTAAAGTCCCCTTCTGGGCCTACTAAGATACAACAACGCTTTGCAGGTAGAAGCAACTTAGCAAATACTGGATAGTGCTCTCCTTGCTCGGCTATGTGGGCAATAAATAGCTGCTCTTCTGTCGGTGAGCGTTGTAGAAATGTCTTGAATGTAATGAGCGAATTGATTTTAGGTAAAAAAGCACGGCGCGATTGCTTCATTGCCTGTATCGCTATTTTTTTCAGCTTTTCCTCTTTCAGTATTTTCCTTTCCGTATTCTTAGTAGTTAAAAAAGAAATTTCATGAGTCCCTATTTCAACGCATTTCTCTACCATCCACGCCATTCGATCTATATTTTTAGTAGGCGCCAACGCTACATGTGTATAAAAATTATCAGGTGGTTGCGTTATTTCTTCTATAATACTAAATGTACATTTCTTGGGGTCTGCCTCTAAAATTTCTACTTTATAAAAGTTTCCCTTACCATCTACAAGCTGTATCAATGCTCCTTTTCGCATTCTGAGTACTTTTACACAATGATGCGATTCTTCAGGTGAAAGCCAGTGACGCGTTACATCAGGTTCGTAAAACAATCTCATAAGTATATTTTTTACCGATTGATGCAAATATTTAGAAAATATATCTTTTTTGTAGAAAGATTCGGTACATATTTTGGTAAGATGCCCAACAGAAAGGTAACTTTACTTTGAAAGAGGAAGTTGTCCTATCGCTAGTAGCTTTTGCTACTAGAGGAAAGTCCGGGCAACATAGAGCAGTGTACTTCCTAACGGGAAGGCGTTCCTTTGGTGACGAAGTAACGACAGCCAGTGCCACAGAAAATATACCGCCAAGATGATTGGTAAGGGTGAAAAGGTGGAGTAAGCGCCCACCGCTTGACTGGTGACAGGCAAGGCAGGGTAAACCTTACACGTTGAAAGATTAAATAAGCCAGTGCTTAAGGGCGGCTCGTCCGATGCTGGCGGGTAAATCGATCGAGCTTTTTGGTGACAAGAAGCCTAGATAAATGATAGGAACCTGATAAAAAAGGTACAGAACCCGGCTTATAGACTTTCTCTTTTAATTTTTTATTTCGCTTGCAACCCTTTTAAAAAATCGCGGGTCATATACATAGAACGCGCCATTGAATTAAATTTTAAAGACAAGAACGCAGTAATAAATTAGTTATTATGAAAATAGAAATTACCAGAAGTAGCGATGCAAAAGGCAGAGCAAAATTAATGGATCGTATTCTTTCACTAGCAGAGTTGATACTCCTACTCATTATAGGTCTATCTATGTTATCATTTTTACCAGCCTAAGAAGCCATGCTCTAAGAGGGTGGCTTCTTAAAAAATGAGCCCAAAATACAGGTACATCAAACAGATTGTACTGGAGAACATTTTATCCTTATCTCAAACTTTAAACACCTACCTATCCAAGAGAAACTCTCCCCTCAGGAGAGTTTTTTCTTTTTTAATGAGGGAAATTTTTATGACTTACAACTTTTCTTTAAAAGTGAGGGTCATCTATACAAACGTCAATATAGTGTAGTCTTTAAGGATGTGTTGAAAAACAAGCTATTATGTTGAACTAACACCCAACTCATCTTACTATAGACTCCTAACTATTTTCTAAATTTTAAACTTCAAAACGCCTATGAAAACGCCTTTACTAACCGCTTTTACGATTATTTTTTTGTGCTTGTCAGCTTGCCAAGACCAAAACTCTACTTTCACACCTCTCAATACTTCAGGAGAAGTTTGGTCATTAGTAAGTTATGAACCCACCAATATGGTATCTGATGTAATATCTAAATCATCACAACAATTCTCGCTTGAGCAGGTGACTTGGCAATTTGACACAAGCCAAAATCAAGTCACCATACAAATTCAATCAGGTATAAACTTCGATCTGTTCGAAGAAGGTACCTATGCCTACCGTATTGAGCAGATTGAAGGGAGTAGTGGAGAAGTTATCTACATCAATGATCAATATTTTGGATCGTACAAAGAGAACAGTAGAGAACTACTCATTAGTAACATAGCTGCTGATGGTCCAGTAATGTGGTTTGTAAAGCTTAACCAGCAAAAAGATTGACCTTCTTTAAAAAATTACAATTTATTTCAGGTGCTTGCAACCCTTTTAAAAAAACGTGGGTCATCTATACAAGAGCAAATAGTAAACTGGATATTGGAAGTACTCAAACTTCCGGTGATTTAGTAAAAGCACTCATTATTATTCAGCACTATTTTCGTTGTAAGTAATTTAGGATGGGAATCTCTCTATCGACTTTCGTAGAGAGATTTTTTTTGTAAATAAGTCAACTTATGCCTTCTACTTATTTTTCTAGATACTTACCCAATGTATTGTTATATAAGGCTTTGGCCTTTTTAGAAGAAATGAGCACTTCTCCATCTACTCTGTAGCCCGTTTTTATCACACGTCCTAGTCGGGTATAGTTTACGCCTCTTCCACGCATCCACTTTTCAAACTTTTCTTTTTGTTCTTTTGCAACGGAAATCACGATTCTGCTTTGGCTCTCTCCAAAGAGATAAGCATCTTTTCTAAACTTTCCATCTGTTTTAATGCTAAAACCTAGGTCGCGTATCATGGCTGATTCTGCTAATGTAATAAACAGTCCTCCATCTGAAACATCGTGGGCAGAGCGAATCAGTCCCTTACGAATTAGCTTTTTGATTACTTTTTGTAGCTCAAATTCATCTTCTAAATTGAAACGTGGTGTTCCAGAGGCTTTCGTACCTACACAAGAGTATAAGTACTGAGAACTAGCAATACAGTTTTTAGACTCTCCCAGTAAGTATATCAAATCTCCTACCTGTTTGAAATCAAGTGTCATTTTATGAGTAGGCTCCTCTAAAAGTCCCAGCATCCCAATCGTAGGAGTTGGAAATACAGGCCCCTCGTCTGAAGACTGGTTGTAAAAACTTACATTACCGCCCGTTACAGGTGTACCGAACTTTTCGCAGGCTTTCTTCATCCCCTTGATAGCACCTACAAATTGCCAATAAACTTCTGGATTATAAGGATTCCCAAAATTGAGGCAATTGGTAATGGCTAAAGGTTCGCCTCCTGCACATACAATGTTGCGCGCTGCCTCTGCTACAGCGATGGCACAGCCCTCTTCAGGATGCGCTTGTACATATCGGGAGTTACAATCAACAGTGATCACGATTGACTTGTTTGTTCCTTTTATGGCCACAACAGCGGCATCAGAAGGTTCATTAGTACTCTGGTTGGCAGTTCCTACCATTGAATCATACTGTTCATAAACCCACCTTTTTGAGGCAATGTTGGGATGACTCAATAGGTGTTCGGCTACTTTCTTGTAGTTTTTAGGTAGTTTTACCTGCTCAATATGAAATTGCTGATACTCCTTAAAATAAGCAGGCTCCTCATATGCTCTATGGTATACAGGCGCGCCCCCGCCCAATACTAAGCTCTCTGCGGGTACTTTGGCTACTGTATCTCCTAAAATCATAAAGCGTAAAACACCTGTATCTGTTACCTCTCCTATCTGCACACAGTTCAAATCCCACTTTTCAAAAATCCGCTCTATCTGCTGCTCTTTTCCTTTTTTTACCACCAGTAGCATACGCTCTTGTGACTCAGAAAGAAGAATTTCAAAGGGAAGCATCCCTTCTTGGCGTGTTGGTACCGCATCTAGGTTGATGTCCATACCCACCTCTCCTTTAGCGCTCATTTCGGCTGTAGAGCAAATAATACCTGCCGCTCCCATATCTTGTATCCCTACAATCGCACCAGTTTGTATGGCTTCTAGCGTGGCTTCTAGCAGCAGTTTTTCTTGAAAAGGATCACCTACTTGCACAGCTGGTAAATCCTTAGCAGAATCTTCTGTAATATCTTTAGAAGCAAAAGAAGCTCCATGAATGCCGTCTTTTCCTGTAGCAGAGCCCACAATAAAGACTGGATTACCTTTTCCTTGTGCGATAGCACGTGCGACGCTGTCCGTTCTTACAATACCTGCTGAGAAGGCATTCACCAAAGGATTAATAGTAAATGACTCATCAAAAAATACTTCTCCGCCTACCGTAGGTATACCAAAGGCATTTCCATAATCGCCAATGCCCTTTACGACTCCTTTTATTAAGTACTGCGTCCTAGGATTACTAAGTTCGCCAAAGCGCAAGGAATTGAGCTGGGCGATAGGGCGCGCGCCCATCGTAAAAATATCTCTGTTGATTCCTCCTACACCCGTAGCGGCCCCCTGATAGGGCTCAATAGCAGAGGGATGATTGTGCGACTCGATCTTGAAGCTTACTGCATAGCCATCTCCAATGTCTACTAATCCTGCATTTTCTTCTCCAGCCGCCGCTAGCATCCGGGGAGAATCTTTAGGAAGCTTTTTCAACCATACAATAGAATTCTTGTAAGAACAATGCTCAGACCACATCGCTGAGTAAATACAAAGCTCTGTAAAGTTGGGCTTACGACCGAGTATACCAATAATTTGATGGTATTCTTCTTCTATCAGTCCTAGCTTTCGAGCAGTTTCTGGGAAGTCGACTTTTTGATCCACAGCGTTATTTATTTAATATCTTTAGCTACTTTATTTCTAAAATACTTTACCTCTCGTCACGCAAAGGTAAGGGGTTATTATAAAAAAAGAACTATGTTTTATAGAATAGTTGAGATGGTCTCCCTACTGTAAATTCTTCATCCAAATGGCACGCAATTGTTTTTGTTGGGTACTTGCGTTAGGGTCTAGCGTAAAAGAAGGCTTCTTCTGCTGCTCCGAAATAGGATTATAAATGATGCCTAATTTCTCATAGTACGCTTTATAAGGAAGCGGCTGAGCCTCTTTCACATATTTATTAAAAAAGTCCATGATCTCTGGATAAGTCATCTCTGTAAATACTTGGAAGAATCGTTCTTCAGGGAAGGCGTTTTCTGCGCCATACGCTCTGGCGAGTTCATTTACTACTTCTCTCAGTCCTCTTTCACCATTGGAAAGCTCTAGGAGTCGGATATCTAGTAGGCCTGCTACCAAAGCACCTCTAAAATAGATGTTAGCATATTGTTTTTGCCCTGCTTTGGTATAAGAAGTAAGGCTTAATTTAGTGAGGCTGTAGCTTTTATCGAAGTATTTCTCGTCTACAATGACCTTATAAGCTAACTCCTTAAGAAAATCGTCGATGGAGAGGAGTCCTCCTCTGAGTTGCATCATATCAGAAGCCCATTCGGTAGTCCCTTCATACAACCAAAGGTGTTGTGAAGGAGTAGGTGTTACAAAGTTGAAGTCTTTAACGATTTCACTATGGATGTTAAGCGGCGTTACAATATGAAAAAATTCGTGGGCGGCTGTGCTGGTAATACTTTTGGCTAGCTTTTCATTCCATTCTTCTTCCTTATAAACATATTCAGAGCTGTACGAATGCTCCCAAGCACCTGCACTCTTATCTTCGAAGTGGTACAAAAAAGTATATCTTTTTACAGGCAGCGCTACCAGAAACTCTCCCGCAGCTTCAAGCATATCGCTCATGGCCGTTAGTAGTTGTTCTGAAGTGATTTTATCGGTCTTGGAGTAGGTATAAATTTCTACATCACAACCCTTTATCTCTGTTGTTGCTTTACTAAGCCTACCCAATAGTATGGGCGAGTCTACTACAAAGTCATAGTCTTTGGCTACATAGTAACCTTGTGGATCTTTATTGAGGGCTGTTCCTACTTGCCAACGCTCAGGATGCATCAGCGTGATTTTCAAGGGAGCATCCTGCATTCCTTGCGGGTACCCAAAGACAGTTTGGCCGTTAATGAGCGCGTGGTCATCTTCTAGCGAGCTCCCACACATCATATAAATATCGTTTTCTTCTACCGGTGTATCCCACGTTTCGGCTACTTCATAGCTAATTTTTTTAATCTTTTTGGGGGTAGTGAGTTGCCACTGGTTTTTGGTAATCTGCTCGGTTTTAATCTCTTTTCCCTTTGTATCAAAAGCTTTGAAGTTTTTGACAAAACGTCCTATGTCCATTACCTGATAAGTACCTGGCGCAGTGGCTGCAAATTGGTATATATTATTATCTGCTTTCAACTGATCTACTTCTAGGGTTACTTTAAAGGTATCGTTGGTGCGGTCGTTTAGGTTAACCGTGTAGTGAAGTTGTTGTGCCACCAAAGGTAAGTAGCTACATAGGTGAAGGCTTGTTAGTGCAAGTATTCTATACATAAAGTGTAAAAAGTTGGTCATCTCATTTGTATAACGATGTTAATCTCTTTTAAATTGCTATTTTTCGATTAAAGCGGTAAAGAAAGAGATAAGATGATTTTTATTGTAAGTGCTTTTATTCATTGCGTTTGCTGGCACAAGTTAGTATATTTTTAATATCTTAGTGACCGTAATATCAAAATTTAATCGAGTAATTCCTATGGCAAAAATACTAATCATAGATGATGAGGCGAGCATTCGAGAAACGTTAAAAGAGATTTTAGTATATGAGAAATACAAAGTACATGAAGCACAAGATGGAGAAGAGGGACTAGATATGCTCCAAAAGGAAGAGTATGATGTGGTACTATGTGATATAAAAATGCCTAAGGTAGATGGCATAGAAGCGTTGGATAAAGCGCAGGAAATGACGAAAATGCCACAGTTTATTATGATCTCTGCCCACGGAACTATCGAAACAGCCGTAGAAGCTACTAAAAAAGGCGCTTTTGATTTTATTGTAAAGCCACCTGATTTAAATAGGCTTCTTCTTTCTGTGCGCAATGCCTTAGATAAATCTAACTTGGTACAAGAAACAAAAGTACTCAAGAAGAAGGTCAGTAAAAAATATGAGATTGTAGGAGCCTCTGAAGCCATACACCGCGTGCTAGAAGATATAGATAAGGTAGCACCTACTGATGCTAGAGTACTTATTACAGGTCCTAACGGCGCTGGTAAAGAGCTGGTCTGTAGGCAGATTCACGCCAAGAGCAATCGTGCTAAAATGCCCTTTGTAGAAGTTAACTGCGCCGCCATTCCGAGTGAGCTAATAGAAAGTGAGCTGTTTGGTCACGAAAAGGGGGCTTTCACCTCTGCTGTAAAGCAACGTATCGGTAAGTTTGAGCAAGCTGATGGGGGTACACTTTTCTTAGATGAAATAGGTGATATGAGTCTCTCGGCACAAGCCAAAGTGCTACGCGCTTTACAAGAACAAAAAATAACACGTGTAGGTGGTGACAAGGATATTAAAGTAAATGTACGGGTAGTGGCCGCTACCAATAAAGACCTGAAAAAAGAAATCGAAGAAGGTAACTTTAGAGAAGACCTTTTTCATCGCCTAAGTGTAATTCTCATTAAAGTGCCCTCTTTGGATGAACGGAAAGAGGATATTCCTCTGTTGGCTGATCGGTTCTTAGCAGACATTGCCAAAGACTATGGAGCTGCTAAGAAAAAAATAGACGACAAGGCGATTGCATTACTCATGGAGCGCTCTTGGACGGGTAATATTCGAGAACTACGTAACGTAGTAGAACGCTTGGTAATTTTAAGTAAAGATACCATTACTGCTGAGGATGTGAAGCGCTACGCTATTCAATAAATGAGAAAGAGGTGCTTTCAACGAATGAAAGTACCTCTTTTCTTATGATAAATACATCTATTTCTTACTTAAATTTTATGTCGTGTTTTAGGTTACTGTAGCCTTTGATATCCATCTCTACAGAACCTACTACCAACTCTGCCAATATCTTCACTGGAACACGGTTTTTATCGTCAGAAACATATACTTTAATAGGGTTAGTACCTTTGAACAACTGGTTTTCTGGCATAATAGGTGACAGTACGTAGGTATCGATCTTACCAAATTTAGTTTTAATTTCTTCTTTTCCTATAAACTGTATTTTTAGTTCATATAAGTCATCTTCTAAAATACCTGGTACATTGATTACCTCACCTTTTTGGTACTTTTCCATGTTAAGTGTACGAACAAAATAGAAGCCGCTGACCATATCCTGTATATTAGGGTAGGTTGTAATTTCTTTTTTACCGTGCTCATCCATGATGACGGCCTTCCTCGTATTGGGGAAAAATTGTGTCGTTTCTTCTTTTCTATAGTTCCCTTCTTCAATATTTCTATAGAAACGATGGGTAATGATCGAAGAGGTATCTACATATGAGCGCCAAAAGTCTCTAATTCTTGTTACCATTTCTAAGCTTCCAATACTTTTTCCGTATACGTCTACTCGGTAACAAGGTCTGTCATTTACTAGGTAAAGTTTTTCGCTTACATCTATGGTAGCTTCTCCTGCGTTTACAAACGCATAGTGTACGAGATACTCGATGTGTTCTCCTTTACCAAAACTATTTTGTTTAATCACTCTGTAGGAGTCTTTGCTGGTAAATCCTACAAAGAAGATTAAAGGAATTATATAAAGTAAAAGCTTTCTCATTATTCTCAACAAGTTTGGTTATTTACATTGTTAAAAAATTCAAAATCCGTACCATACTTCTTTAGGTTACGTGATTTGTAGCTGGAGTTTGGGTTGCTGTATAGCAAAGGTAATAATTTTGTAATAAATTAACAATGAAGTAGTTAAAGAGTAAGCAAAGTGTTGATTTAAGGCAATGAAATGTGTTGGTTTAGGTCTTTTCTGTAAGTTGTGATATGTAGGCAGTCAGCAGCGTTAAAGCATTCCCAAAGAGTACCCAAGCGCCTAAAAAATGCCCTTGGGTAGGCATTAAAGGAAAGTTGTCAGCGGAGAAAAAAATAGGGTAATTTAAGAGCAATACTGCATCCAACAACATCCCTGATACAGCAAAAAGCATAGAGGCCTTAAATTTTGCTAGCCCCTTCACCGCACGTACTCTGTATCCTGTAAGATTCAATACAGGCATCATTACTATAAGAAATATAAAGTTGAGCGCCGTAAGGTCAGTATCAAACCCGATCACCTTGAAGCTAGCGGTAGCGAGTGCCCATACAATAAATCCGTAGAGTAGAAAAAAAATTTGATCAGACTTTCTCATTTCTTTTATTCTTTTCTTTCTCTCAAAGCTACTGGCTTAGTTTCAAAAAAGCTTTGACGAAAATCAAAATCGTTTTCCTCTTACCCTACTAAGTGTTTCTTGGGTCATGCCTAGATAGGAAGCAATGGTACCTAAATTAAAAGTTTCAAAATAGTTGGGGTGTTTTTCTAATAGCGCTTGGTACCGCTCTATTGGCTTTTTGAAGTTTAAGCTCATTACCCGTTCTTGTTCTAAGATAAAGTAGTGTTCTGTTATCTCTCTACCTAGGTTAGCTAGCCTAATATCTTTCTTATACAGTTGACAAAGCTTTGGATAGTCAATGGCTAGTAAATCTGTATCTTCTACAGCTTCTATGAAATCAGAAGTAGGTTGGTGTGTGATTAGTGCGTAAGCTGAAGTACAAAATGCTTGTGAAGTAATGAGTCTGAATACGACTTCTTTACCCTCTTTGACGTAATACTGTTTAAGCGCTCCTTTTTGTACAAAGTAAAGTGTACTAATGTGTTGTCCCGGTTGAAGTAAGCACTGCCTTTTTACAATACTTTTTGGCTGGGCGATGCTGGCAAGTACTGGATAGAGCTCGGTGAGCTGCTCTTTGAGATTAAACATTAAAAGATAACTGGTTCTTTTTAAATACTACATACAACTGACTTGAAGTTTTTCTTTCTCTCTGTATAAGTTTCTCTAATAGATTTACAGAGAAGGATACTTCTCCTTAAGGTACGCCACGTAGGCTTTTATGTTCCCTTTAAATTGCTCTTTTAGCACTTTCTCAAAATCGTATTGCTGCGCGCGGTATCTTACGTAACCCATAAAGAAAGCATTGTTAGGCTGCCATTTTTTCAGTCTTTCTATCTCGTATTGCCTTTCTACAAAGGGTACTTTGGCTAGTCCTAAGGCAATTTCTCTAACAAAAGCTTGCTTCTCTACTATTTTCTCTTCTACAGATTTATTTTTAAAATCTTTGGCGTCGTACAACGCTTGTAAGGCTTGTGCTTTCTTTAAAATGTAATCATAAAACAACTGTTTGTCTTTTTCCGAAGCGATGTAGTTCTGGTACTGTATTGATTGCTCACCATACTTATACTGGAGAAAGCGTAAAGCGCCTTGATCTCCTATAAAAGTAGCTAGGTTCTCATTGAAATCTACATCACTTTTTACGTATAATGTACCGTGTGTCAGCTCGTGGATAATCAAGTTGGCGATTCCTCCTTCAGTACGTTCTAACATACTACTCAGAATAGGGTCCGCTAGCCATCCTAGTGTACTCCAAGCACTTACTTCATCTATTTCTACATCCCAACCCTCTTGTGCAAGTTGTAGCGAATCTCGCTCTGCCTTTTTCCTTTCAAAGTGACCCTTATAACTAAACTTACCTAGAAAGGAAAAAGACCATTCGTGTGCTTCTAAATTAAAAGGCTTGGAAGCCGTCACCGTCCATAGAATGGGCTTTCCTTGTTGATCATAGAAGTTTTCATAACTATTAGAAGGGTCTAACCCTAATGAATCTACGGCAAATTGTTTGATTTCTTGAATGAGTCGTATGCGCTGTTTTACAGAATCAGGGACTTCTTCGTTGGCTAATATGGTAGCAACAGGCGCAGCCTTCCACAAGATACGCGCTTGACCATATCCTTGGTTGAGCCCATACCAGATGAGCTGGTGCTCCCAGATGATCCACACTAAAAGTAAGAGCATCAGTCCCTTAAAGGTATTTTTAATCCACTTTTTTTTCATAAAAATATTCTGTTGATTCTGTAACAATTCTGAAAAAGTACAACTTATACAATATGAAGTAGGCTGTTAATAATTGTTAACGTCTGCTGAATTTACACACAAAAGTTTAAACTTAGAGAATAAGTTAGTATCTTTAGTTGCTGATTTTCAACTATATGCTCTTTAAACGACTAAATAACTGTACATGAGATATATTTTACTTTTTTTATAATTTTATGCAACCTACACTATTGCGACGTTGTCTATTAAGATAAACAAGGCAATAAAATTAATTCTTATGAAACCGCTTCGTCTATTTATATTACTCACAACGGCAGTTATTTTTATGAGTACTGTATCTTACGGACAGTCACTAGTAATGACGGGCAATGAAATTTTTGAACAAGAGACCCCTAAGAAGGGTAAACAGAAAAAAGGGATCCGTCAATATAAAATTGATGTGAAGCCTACCAAACAAGGGAAACCTATCATCATTCCTAGCTTAAAGCTGAATAAAAAAGATAGAAAAGAGAAGATTTCCAGCGAAAAGGACAATAAAGGACGTAAGTTTACTTCTCTTGCACAGGCGCCTACTTTGCCTAGTGTATCACAAACAGATTTAAGAACAAGAGTACTATTACTGATGCTGGGACTCTCCCTTTACTTAAGACATCTCATTTAGGATATATTACATATTATTGATTAAGAAAAACGGTACGTTGCACATACCGTTTTTTATTTTGTGAAGTTTCCCTATATTTGCTGTGCATTGGTGCAATTACTACAATCTTAGTGATTGCTTAAAAGGGAATACGGTGAAAGACCGTAGCTGTCCCCGCAACTGTAAGTTTCAAAAGTATTTATCATTCCTTTGCCACTGTTTTCATTCGAAAATGGGAAGGCGATAAGTATGAAACGAGCCAGGAGACCTGCCAATAGCCAATTTTTCAGAGCTTTCGGGTGAAAAGTTACGAAGAGCCTTACAATCATTGTATTCTCTGTTAGTACTACTTTTTGACTAGACGGCTTTGGATTAATCTGATGTTTAATTCAAATGGCCTATTTATGTATGTAAAGTTATACTTGAGTATAGCTGTTTTCTTCTGGAGTATTGTATCGCTACAAGCACAAGATACGCTGTTAGCTCCTGTAGAAATCTACGATCAAGCTTATATCAAATACGCTTTGGGTACCAAACAACAAAGTGTTGATAGCACTTGGCTAGCAAGAAACCGCACGCTCAATCTCGGTAATTTACTGATGGAGCAAACGGGTGTTTACGTAAAACAGTATGGAAACGGTATGTTGTCTAGTCTCTCTTTTCGAGGAACAGGCGCAGGACATACTGCTGTTCTCTGGAATGGGATCAATATCAACTCGCCCACTCTAGGAGAAAGCGACTTCAGTCTTCTTCCTGTAGCAGCCACAGACCAAGTCACTTTACAATACGGTTCGGCAAGTAGCCTATTTGGAAGCGATGCTATTGGCGGTAGTATTCTGCTTAACTCTTCCACTCCTACTTTTCAAAAGGGCTTACAGACAAGCTTACAACAAAGTATAGGTAGCTTCGGTCGATGGGATACCCAAGCGGGTTTGCAATGGTCTAACGATCGTTGGTACAGCAACACTAACCTGTACCGTACACAACTTGAGAATGATTTCTTTGTAAGAGAAAATGGCAACGAAAGAACCATTAACAATGCCGCCACTCACAGCTATGGACTTTTACAAGATATCGGCTACCGCCTTGATAATCGTAATGAATTAGTACTCAATACTTGGTATCACTTTAGCGACAGAGGGTTGCAAAACTATAATGCTACCCAAGAAGACGAAAACCTTCGCCTTTCACTTTCTTATCACCATACAACTTCTCAAGGATTTTTAAGGGTACAAACCGCCTACGTCCAAGATAGGCTTCTTTACAATAATACCAGTCGTACCCTCACTAAAAGGTGGATCAGCAATGGTACATATGAGATTAGTCTTGCTCCTTTCGTTACGTTACAAACAGGTGTAAAAACGGATGTAATTTGGACAGATGTAGATAACTATGCCGAGCGATACCGACAAATACGTACCGACCTATTTGCACTGAGCCACTGGCGTATTTTACCACGTTGGCAGGCTAGTCTTAACCTGCGCCAAACATTTGTGAGTGGTTTCGATGCGCCCTTTGCCCCTTCTTTGGGCACTACTTATCATCTCATTGATCAACCAACACAACAACTGCAAGCCAAAGCAACAGTATCGCGTAGCTATCGTGTACCTAACCTCAATGCCATGTACTGGGAACCTGGCGGTAACCCTGATATTCGCTCTGAAACGGGTACCAATTGGGAAGGTGGCTTGCGCTACAAAAAGGAATATAAAGACCAACTACAATTTGATGTAGAGGCTACTTACTACCAGATGAACGTTCAGGACTGGATTCTATGGCAACCCATCAGCAGCTATTGGAGTCCTATAAACTTGCGAGAAGTAAATGTGCAAGGAGTAGAGCTTCAAGCCACTGGACAGTGGCGTTTAGCACCCACTACGAAGCTACGCCTGAGCGGTAATTATGCCTACACGCAATCTACCAATAAAATAAGCGAATCTAACGGCGAAACGATCCATAAGCAACTGCCCTATGTGCCCTTTCATCGTCTCAGTATCACTACAGGACTAGAAATAAAAGGATTTTGGTTAACAGGCAACACGCACTACACTGATGTCCGCTTTACTACCACTAACAATGAGCAATACATCGACGGCTTTGTGCTTACCAATTTACAGCTTGGGAAGCATTTTAGTTATGATAAGCATGCTTTTACGCTGTCGTTTGATGTAAATAATATCTTCGATACCAATTATAGGAATGTAGGGAATCAGGCGATGCCTTTGAGAAACTACCTACTGACTTTCCGCTACCAATTCAATTAAATATTTTATCAAACTTTTATTTTTTATGAAGTACACTAACAAACTATTAATCTGGTTATTACTTACTGCTTTTTTAGTAACCAGTTGTACTGAAACAGACGATCCAATTCCATTAGGCAGGTACAGTGACGGTATCTGGGTGGTCAATGAAGGGAATTTTACCGATGGCAATGGCTCACTAAGCTTTTGGATTCCTGATAGTAGCTTAATCATCAACGATGCCTTTAGAGCAGAAAATGGCAGTCAGTTAGGCGGTATAATTCAACAGATGATACAGCAAGATAACCGACTGCTGATTGTAACCAATGCAAGCGATCAAATCATTAACACAGATGCCAACACATTAGAAAACTCCATTACGATCACGGACGAAAGTATAGTAAGTCCTTTCAATGTAGCGGTTCTTAATAATAAGGCTTATGTAACGACTTGGGGGAGCAGCGAAAACTTCCCTAGTTACCCAGATGCAAGTGTGAAGATAATTGACTTGGCTACAAGTAATATCATCAAAACTATTGATTTAGGAGAACGTCCTATGGGTATTTTAAGCCATCAAGGAAGCATTTATGTAGCCAATGAGCAAGGGGATCAGATTGAGGTGATTGATCCAGCCACCGACGAGATAGTAAGTAGTATTTCCTTGACTTTAGGAGAAGTAAGCGCGACAGGCCCTTCGAAGATGATAGCGCAGGGCAATACCCTTTGGATATTATGTAGCAACAATGACTTTTCTGGCGATGGCTTTTTAGTAGAGGTTGATCTTAGCGATAATAGTGTGACAAGCATTCTTACGGAAGTACCTGTATCAGGTTTCAATGAGAAGTTTGTGTTATATGAAAGTACACTTTACCTTATCAATGATGAGTTTGTTTACACTATCGACACAACAGCACCTGTTACACCCACTACAGCTTTCATCACTGCGCCATTCACGATCTATGGGATTGGTGTAGACCCCACTACTGGAAACATATACGTTGGTGAGTCTGAATTTGGAGATGAAGCTGATGTAATTATCTACAACCAAGCAGGAACGCAAGTGACTACTTTTACAGCAGGTGTAGGTGTGAACAGCTTTATATTCTAATTATTTTACTGAAAGTAAAAGCACTTTAGTATAGATTTATGGGAGAAGCTATTTCATTAGTATTTCTCCCATTTTCTCTTGGTATAGGCTATTGGCAGGGATGTCGTTATGTCCTGTACCTTCTAAAACAATTAAATTTATTTGCTCGGCCTTTTGCTTTAACTCCTTAGCGTGGTGTACAGGAATAAGCTGATCGCTTTGCCCATGAAAGAGATAAATAGGACATTCTACCTTATTAATATACTGGTGAGTGGCAAGTGAGTACCGTATGATAAAACTTGGTAGCACTTTCGTCTTTTCTTGAATCAATTTTTTTAGACTATAATAAGGAGCATTCAGTAACAGAAGTTTAGGATGGTTAGCAGCAGCGATTTGGGTAGCAATACCCGTACCTATAGAAGTACCTGAAACAATAATTGTATTTTCACTGTATCGCTCTTTTAGCCTATCGTATACTTTCTGTATATCGCTAATAAGTTGTTGCTCGCTTTGAATATTCCCTTCGCTTTTCCCATACCCCCTGTAGTCTACATACAGTACATCATACTGGTGTTGAAGGTATAATGGCGCGCCAAATCCCCAGGTATTAATAGCGCCTGCATTACCGTGCAAGAAAAGTATGACTCCTTTACTTTGTATTGCTTTGAATAATAAGGCATTGAGATGAATTTCTTTTTCCACTTGTATACTGATTTCTTCAAAGTCTTCTTCAAACTGAAAGGTATACGATGCTGGTAGCTTCGTAGGGAAAAATAATAGCTTTTCTTGCCATACAAATAATACAAGCAAAATAAGGCCATAAATAGCTACAAGGATAATCAGTAAAATAAAAACTTTACTCTTCAAAGTGATTTTAAATTATTACATTCAATATAAAAAGAGAGGATAGATAAATGATCTATCCTCCTTATGTTTTTAAGTCACCTATACGTTGACGCTTTCTAAGCGTTTTCAGCAGCGATGAGATTCAAAGCAGAGCCCGCCTTAAACCACGCTATCTGTTGTTCATTATAAGTATGATTTACTTTCACTTCATCTTTAGAGCCATCTGCGTGATGCAACACCACCGTCAAAGGGGTATTGGGTGCAAAGCTTTCTAGCCCGATGATATCAATGGTATCGTCTTCTTGTACCTTGTCGTAGTCAGCAGGATTATCGAAGGTAAGTCCGAGCATTCCTTGTTTTTTAAGGTTTGTCTCGTGGATACGTGCGAAAGATTTTACAATAATGGCTCTTACACCTAAGTGGCGAGGCTCCATGGCGGCATGTTCTCTTGAAGAACCCTCTCCATAGTTTTCATCGCCTACTACTATCGTACCTACTCCTTCTGCCTTATAAGCACGTTGTACTTGCGGTACTTCGCCATACTCACCTGTCAGTTGGCTTTTCACCTTGTTAGTAGCACCATTATAAGCATTGGTAGCACCAATTAATAAGTTGTTAGAGATATTATCGAGATGCCCACGATACTTCAACCAAGGGCCTGCCATAGAGATATGGTCAGTGGTACATTTTCCTTTGGCTTTAATGAGGAGTTTTAAACCTTTTAAATCTGTTCCTTCCCAAGCTTTGAAAGGCTCTAACAGTTGCAAACGCTCTGAGTCAGGCTTTACAACCACTTCTACTTTCGAGCCATCTTCTGCTGGTGCTGTATAGCCAGCATCTTCTACATCAAATCCTTTAGTAGGAAGCTCTATACCAGTAGGTTCTTCCAACTTTACCTCTTCTCCATTTTCATTGGTAAGGGTATCTTCTAACGGATTGAAAGTTAAATCACCTGCAATGGCAAAAGCAGTCACAATCTCAGGAGAGGCTACAAATGCATGCGTAGAAGCATATCCATCGTTTCGCTTGGCGAAATTACGGTTAAAAGAAGTGATGATAGAGTTCTTACGAGTAGGGTCGTCTAAGTGTCTGTCCCATTGCCCAATACAAGGACCACAAGCATTCGCAAGCACTACCCCACCCATATTATCGAAAATATCTAATAATCCGTCTCTTTCGGCTGTAAAACGTACCATTTCTGAACCTGGCGTGATCGTAAATTCTGATTTAGCCTTCAACTTCTTATCTACCGCCTGTTGTGCGAGAGAAGCAGCACGAGTCAAATCTTCATAAGAAGAGTTAGTACAAGAGCCTATCAGTCCTACTTCTAGGGTTTGTGGCCAGTCGTTTTCTTTCACTGCCTGTGCAAATTTAGAAAGCGGCCAAGCCAAATCTGGAGTAAAAGGCCCGTTAATATGGGGTTCTAACTCAGAGAGGTTGATCTCAATTACTTGGTCGTAGTATTCTTCTGGGTTGGTATATACTTCTGGATCAGGGCGAAGGTAAGCCTTGATCTTATCCGCTTCGGCTGCCACTTCTTCTCTTTCGGTAGCTTTTAAATACTCGGCTATTTTATTGTCGTAGGCAAAGATAGACGTAGTAGCGCCTATTTCGGCGCCCATATTACAGATAGTTCCTTTTCCTGTGGCAGAGAGCGCATCTGCACCTTCTCCAAAGTATTCTACAATCGCATCCGTTCCACCTTTTACCGTAAGAATACCTGCTACTCTCAAGATCACATCTTTGGCGGCCGTCCAGCCACTCATTTTTCCAGTTAGCTTTACACCAATTAATTTAGGCATCTTTAACTCCCAAGGCATTCCAGCCATTACATCTACCGCGTCTGCCCCTCCTACACCAATGGCAATCATCCCTAATCCACCTGCATTGGGGGTATGTGAGTCTGTGCCAATCATCATGCCACCGGGGAAAGCATAATTTTCCAATACTACCTGGTGAATAATACCTGCACCTGCTCCCCAAAATCCAATACCGTACTTGTTAGAGACAGAGGCCAAAAAATCATATACTTCCTTATTTTTGTCAACGGCTACTTTTAAATCTTCTTCAGCGCCTACCTTTGCTTGAATAAGGTGATCGCAGTGTACGGTAGAAGGTACAGCTACTTGTGCCTTGTTAGCAGACATAAACTGAAGAAGCGCCATCTGTGCGGTGGCATCTTGCATAGCAACCCGATCTGGCGCAAAGTTTACATAAGACTTCCCACGTATGTAAGCTTCACCTGCGGAGCCGTCGTAAAGATGAGCGTATAGTATTTTCTCTGCAAGTGTGAGCGGTCTTCCCAGTACTTCGCGTGCTTTATCTACACGTCCAGGAAGTTGCGCATACACTGCTTTTATCATATCTAGATCGAATAATGCCATGGTAGTAAAAGATTTAATTATTTTGATAAATTGAGACGTAACAAAATTACAAAAACTTGTGAATTATAAAATCTCGACACCTTTCCGTGCCTTATTTAGAAGCCTTCTAAACAGAAGGATTTCAATGCTTGGCCACTCAATAGTTTCACCTACTAATTTTAGTGGTCAAGATGTATAAAGAAACGCTCACCGTACTCCGTAATAACAAGCCTGTATTGATTTACACAGATATTGGTTGGGAGTTAGCTTGTAGCATTCACGCTACTGAAACAATCGCTTCTGTTGTACAATATATACCTTATAACGAAAGTAATCCTTACACAGTTCTTGTAGCTGAAATAGGTCTTATTAGCAACTACGCTTCGGGTATTCCTGAAGTAGCTTGGGATATTATTGAGTATACACAAAAACCACTTACCGTCATTTTCGATAGCAACCAGCAATTGCCTGAGGTACTTCAAGAGCAAGTAGGACTTCGCTGGATAAAAGAGGCAACTACACAAAAGCTTATTTACCAGCTAGGCAAGCCATTATTTAGTGTAAGTTTGCAAAAATTAACAAAAGAACCACCCGTGCCTAGCGATCTTGAAGTGGCGGCTATTTTACCACCTTCGTCTGCTCAGGTGATCAAACACCTGTCTTATACTATTTTGAAAATGGGAAAATCAGGTGAGGTAAATTTTGTAAAAAGATAAAATCACTTACATAGCGCTGTTTTTGTGAGTGATTTGTTATATCTTTACTGTATTACAGGCTTGTAATAGTCGTTGAACATTTATTAAACTTTTATGAAAAAGTTTATTGTCTTTATATTATTTTTTTTTGTCGCTTCCTTTTCTATTGCGCAAGACACTCCCCAAAAGGAGCTAATCTATACATTAAAGCCTACTGAACGGGTAGCTACCTTCGAAAACACCTTAGGTGTCTATCAATCACGGCTTGGCTATATGGTAGTGGTTGAGGATCAAGACAAAAATACACGTCAATATCTCGTTAACCAGCAATCGTATGGTCCTTATGATCGTGCTACCATTGAGCCCCCCAAGATGAACAACTATCACTGGGGATTTACAGATGCTTATAAAGATAGTAACATTGTTGCTTTTGATGGTTATAAATTTAACCGATACCCTAGTTTTCAACATACCTCAGATCTACGCATTACTAAAAATCTGAGCGCTTATACTATTTACAATGAGACGTTAGCAGAGCACAAGCTCACAGTAAATGGGGTAAAGTACGGCCCCTATGCTAATCTAGTAGACTACTACCTTAGCCCTGAAGGCACTACTTGGGCCATAGAATACTTTGAAAATGTGGGCACACATTACAATTTTTATATAAAGTTTAGCTCAGGAAAGGTAATTGGCCCTTTTTCAAAAATCCATGAGTTTGCGCTGATGAACGAAGATGCTTGGATTGTAGTAGCAGACAAAAAAGATACGCCTTCTAAGTCAGTAGGAGATAGAATGGTAGAGCAGTTCCATATTATCACCAGTCGTGGTGATCTAGGTCTTTTTGAAAAAGAACTGGTAGGCCAAGTGTATAGTCCCTACAGGAAGCTTCTATACACCAAGCTTAACTATGGTATGAATGTAATTCGGAATCAGCAGATTTTCTATATGGTGAACGGAGAGCTGTTTGGTCCTTACAAGGAGTTTGTGAAGCAGGCTGACTTAGGGGTAAAACCCAATCGCTTTAACTATGTGGTAGGAAAAGACTATACGCTCTTTTTTAGAGGAGAGAAAAGCTTTGCCATACACGTCAGAATGTTTACAGTAAGTGATAGCAGTAATAGTGTAGCAATTGTGAAGTCGCACCCTGGTACAAGTATCGATACGCTTACCATCAATGACAAATACTTCGTAGGTGTTTACAGTGGTATTGCTAATATCACCTTCGTACCTGAAACTGAAAACTTTTACTTTTGGATTGCTAACAATGATGGTTCTTACACCTTACATACTTATGTAAATAATAAGGTAACAGAGCAACAGTCCTACCCGATTACTCCGCAAAAAGGAAAAATGCCTGAAGTGGCTTTCAGCCCTAGTATGCAGCACTGGGGATTTGTCTACTACAATGGTAGCGAACGAAAAGTAGTAGTGGATAATCAGGAGTATCCTTCTGGCCTAATTGATGAAGTGGACTTTTATGAAGAGAACGGTAAGGAATATGCTTTCTGGCTAAGTTTAGACAGTTTAAAAGATATTGTTCTCAACCGCATTGGCTTTTAGTCTCTGCTGGCATCTAGTAAGCGTTGTTTTTCCTCTTTGGTAAGGCTTGCATATCCTGAAGCTGATATCTTATCTAATATTCTGTCTATTTCGTCTTGATTAGGCGCTGCTGACGACATACTCTCTCCATTGCCTTGTACTTTCACTTTACTTTTCACCTTTTCCTTTTTCACATAAGTCACCTTCATTTTAGGCTTTCTTCTGAAGAGCCCACCTAGCCAACCTAAAAAGTTGGTAATCCAAGCGCCGAGGTCGTTTCCTTTGCGTAATTGGCTGATGAACATGTAGCCAATAAGTGCGCCGCCTAAATGAGCTGCGTTACCTCCTGCGTTTACTTGTGGGAGTTGTATAAATGATAGTAATACAAAAAAGCCAGCGATGTATTTGATCCTTACTGGTCCCAAAAGTAGTAAATAGAAGGTAAGGTTGGGACGTAAAGTAGCCGCTGCTACCATCACTGCATACACACCTCCCGAAGCACCTATCATTTCGGCAGAAAGGGGCAAACGAGGGACAAAGTTATAAAGTGCCAAGTAGAAGAAGGCACCAATGAGTCCTCCTAGTACGTACACATTTACCAGTCGTTTATTTCCTAAGTACTCTACGATGATCTTACCAAACCAATATAAAAATAGCATATTGAAGAGGATGTGAAAGATACCCTCGTGTGTAAATAAATAGGTAACTAACGTCCAAGGACGGTACATCAAAGAGGTAAGTGACGCGGGTACTGAAAATTGATCTAGTACACGTTTATACAAGGCATCTGCGTTACCCAGCCACAAAATAAGATGTACAATGTTTATAAATAAGAATACAATAATGTTGATGGTGATAATTTGCATAAGCCCATTATCACGTTTTTTAAAAGCATTTTTTAACTCTTCGAAGAAGTTATTCATAGTCTTTTTCCTTTCGATCGTCTATAGCATACTTCATAATATAAATTTATGTAAACATCTTGAATACCACAAGCTTAGAAGAAGGGTATTCAATTTGTTGAAGCCTCTCGTTCCTATAACAACTAGTAGTGTCTTGGAATTCGCCAATAGTACTTTATTAGTAAAAAGGCGAAAATCATACCTCCAATGTGCGCAAAATGCGCAATATTATCGTCGGGTCTATTTTGTGCCAAAGCATATAACTCAAAGCCTGTGTAAAACAATGCCAGGTACTTTGCCTTAATGGGTATAGGTGGAAACAGTAGCATCATCTGTAAGTTTGGAAAAATAAGTGCAAACGCCAGAATAATTCCAAATACAGCACCAGAAGCACCCACCATTGGAATGTCTATTTTTCTTTGTATGATCTCCGTTACATAGCCCCTGCCCACTTCTTGGTACTCGGCATTATTAGGATCATCACTATAGGCTTCCATAAAGTTAACTAGCTGTGGATTTCTAAGTTTAACACCTGGCGCTTCTTCGTTAATAAACTTCATAAAGCGTTCAGGTGTAGGGGCTACTAAATAAGCTTCACCTACATCGCTCATTTTGTTTTGCTCCCAATAGTTTACTCCTGAGTTCAGAATGCCTGCACCCAAACCACACACAAAATAGAGCATGAAGAAACGGTTTGTACCTAATACTTGTTCTAACAAGTTACCAAAAACTACCAAACCAAACATGTTACCAAATATATGTAAAAAGCTGTTTGTAGAGTGTAAGAACATGTACGTTAAAAACTGATAAGGCTTAAACCTTTCAGAAATAAAAGAGTATAATCCTAGCTCTCTGTTAAGGTCTAATCCTGTACTCAGAAGTGCCATAGTGGCTAAGTACATAGCAATGTTGATGAGGAGTAGGATTCTTACAGCGGGTGTGAGTCTAAACATACAAAAAATAGCGTAATATAAGTGGTTAAGGATTTACGAACATTTCTCCTAGCTTTACCATATCCAGTATCACCAAAGTAGGTTCTCCAGAAGGGGTATAGTTGGGGTTGGACGAAGTGAATAATTGTGCTACGAGGGTATTCATCTCTACAGAAGAAAGTTTTGTGTTGGGCCTGATTGCCGTTCGCTTAGCAAGTGAGTTAGCCATGCGCTCGTGTACAGGTAACTGTAACGACGCTTGCTGGTGTTTCAATTGCTCAATAAAACCTTCTAACATTTCCTTCTCATTTTCAAAACGTACGCCTGCTGGCAAGCCTTGCAAAACTAGCTGATAATCGTCAGCAAAGGTAAATGCAAAGCCTAGCGCTTGTAACTCTTCCGACAACTCCTTCATAAGCTCGTAGTCACTACTATTTAATGTAACTGTAGTAGGAAATAAAAGTTGTTGTGATATCCCATTCTTGTTTTGTAGTGTAGCTAAGTACTTGTCGTACAAGATGCGTTGGTGTGCTGCGTGTTGATCGATCACCATTAAGCCTGATTTTACCTGTGTGACAATATAGCGTAAGTGTAACTGTAGCAGGTTACTCTCTGTATGTCCTTCTACAGTAGAAATATTACCTTTTTCATCATTTAGGCTGCTTTCAAACGTAATTGTTGTAGGAGTAGTAATCTCATCAAATAGCTCTTTATCATCTGCTTCTACTTCCTTAGTATCTTTTTGAAAGCCTTCAAAAAGTTTTTCCCAGTTTTTTATATTGGCTTTTTCTCTAGGCGTTTTCTGATAGCCTGTAGCGTCTATTTCTTTAGGTTGTTGTTCTACCGCAACTTTTTTCATTTCACTTTCGTCAGGAGAAAAATTGACATCTACGTCGAAATCAAGGGCAGGTGTAATATTGTGTGTGCCTAATGCCCGCCTTACGGCTGCATTGATAATGGCGTAGACCGTTCGCTCATCGTCAAATTTTATTTCAGTCTTGGTAGGATGTACATTGATATCAATGTGGGTAGGATCTATCTCTAAGAAAAGGGTATAAAAAGGATAATGCTGCTTGGGTAACAGGCCTTCAAAGGCTGTCATTACAGCGTGGTGAAGATATCCACTTTTGATAAAACGATGATTGACGAAAAAGAACTGTTCTCCCCTTGTTTTCTTGGCATTATCGGGCTTCCCAATATAACCTGTTACTTTAATGAGCGGCGTTTCTTCTTGGCAGGGAATAAGCTGCTCTCGATAAGACTTACCAAAAATACCCACGATGCGATGGCTTAACTTACCAGCCGTTAGCCTGTATACTTCCAAGTCGTTGTGTACCAATGAAAACATGATCTCTGAATGGGCCAAGGCAACTCGTTGAAATTCATCGAGTACGTGTCGCATTTCTACGGCGTTTGTTTTTAGAAAATTACGCCTTGCTGGTACATTAAAAAATAGATTTTTTACGGCAATGGAAGTGCCTTTGGTAAATACAATCTCTTCTTGCTTTTTTAAGGCAGAACCTTCTATACAAATTAAAGTTCCTACTTGCTCTTCGCTACGATTAGTGCGTAGTTCTACTTGCGCCACTGCAGCGATAGAGGCCATGGCTTCTCCTCTGAAGCCCATCGTCGAGATATTGAAAAGGTCTTCGCTTTTCTTTATTTTTGAGGTGGCATGGCGTTCAAAGCACATTCGTGCGTCTGTAGGTGACATGCCTACGCCATTGTCAATTACCTGAATAAGTGTTTTGCCCGCATCTTTCACAATCAACTGTACTTCTGTGGCAGCAGCATCGATGGCATTTTCCATCAGTTCTTTTACCACCGAAGCGGGACGTTGCACAACCTCTCCTGCAGCTATTTGATTGGCGATAGAGTCAGGTAAAAGTTGTATGATATCTAACATAGCCTTGAAACAAGTAAGGAAAGAAAATGATATAAAGTTAGCGATTCTACAGTGCTTACAGCAAAAGGTTCTCTTATAACACTTGTGTTTTTTATTCAGTTCATTCATACAATATTAACAAAAATCGAAAAGCATCACAAGCTACTTTTTGTCTCTCTACTATATTACGCGATTGTTACGAATGTTAAATATTTATTATAAAATATAATATTAGTGTAAAAGTATGGTGATGCAAATTACCTTTGCACTCCGTAAATTGGAAAAGCGTGCCTTGATTCTACTTTTAAATGAAAGAAACTCTCACAGACAAAACACCTTCAACCCGTCCTGTTTATCGTTTACCAGCGCTTATTCCTAGAATCATTTTATTTTTTTTAGTGTCGTTAGCTTTTCTCATTGCTTTAGAGCTTATGGTCAATACCTTGAAGCTCTTCGGTGAAGAAGAGGTAAGAGACATTCTATCAATGCGTGTGAATCCTTTTGTAGCGTTATTTGCTGGCTTACTTACTACCTCTATTGTACAGAGTAGCTCTTTGGTTACGTCTATTATCGTAGCCATGGTAGCCGCCGGCAACATGGATCTACAAAATGCTACCTATATGGTAATTGGTGCTAATATTGGGACTACGATTACCTGTATGATTGTGTCGCTGGGTCATGTCACACGAAAAAAAGAGTTTAGAAAAGCCTTTGCAGGAAGTATGATTCATGTTCTTTTTAATGTTTTAGCAGCTATTATTGTATTTCCTTTAGAGTATTATTGGGGGCTTCTTTCTCGTACAGCCCTTTACTTCACGTCTTTTATACAAACTTCAAAACATTTACTCCCCATCGACTTCGTGGGCATTATCAAGTCGTTTACAACGCCAGCCGCCAACTTCCTTATTGACGTGTTGGGTAACTATGTGCTTTCATTGGCTTTATCGTTGCTACTTTTAGTGATCTGCCTAAGGCTTTTCTCTAGTCTATTCAAGCAAGTAGCCATCAATAATTTTCTCAAAAAAATAGAAACTTTCTTATTTGGGAATGCACATAAGGCGTTAGGCTGGGGAATATTTATTACCGCTATTCTTCACTCAAGCTCTATTGTTACTAGTTTTATTGTAGCAATGGTTGCCAGTAACCGTATCTCTTTACGTAGGTCATTACCCTTTATTATGGGAGCCAACATTGGCACCACTATTACCGCACTCACCGCCTCAATTGGCACCACAGAGTTTGCGTTGGCCATTGCTTTAGTGCACCTTATCATTAATGTACTTATTACGTTGCTTATCTATCCTTTCTCTTATATAAAAGATGGGATCGTCAATATCTGTAGGCAACTAGGAAAGATGTCTGTCAAGTATCGTACGCTTGGATTTGCCTCCATCTTATTCATTTTCTTCATTATTCCGTTTCTTTTGATTTATGTTTCAGAAAAAAAGGGTGAAAAGGTAGAGAAAGAGGTTCCTGTGCAGCAAGACCAAAAGTGAGTATAATATTAGCTGAACCAAACTGCCTAGTTGTGAGCTAGCATCACCACTGTGATGATTCATCATCTCTAATACTATCTATCAATAGATAATACAGTAATCTACTTTAGTTAGACTGTGTCTCCCAAATTTGGTATTTACTAATATCTTTGACTAGTTTCTGGAAGAAACTAGATTCGTAATTCTGCTGCCTGATGCAGGCTATATCTACAGGGAAGCGTTTTTCATACACTTTGTCATCAAACACTACCTTATAACCGATAACTTCACTGTCTAACTGCATACAACTATCAAATTCAAAGGTATTGACCGCTGATACCTCATCGAGATAACTCCTAGTTTCATGAGTAATTTCATCAACCACTCTTCCTTTAGCCAAATAATAAATTTTAATTTTATCTGCTCGATACGTCCAAACCGTAGAAAAGGTGGCATAACTCGACTTTATGTAAAATGCATTCTCATTGTCAGCATAAAGAGTAGCTACCATTTTATTAGTGAAGGTATGATTCTTTTTAATATGGTTTTTCACAGGAGCGCAAGCGATACACAAAAGAATAATGATCAAGATCAGTTTTCGCACTTTCTACTCTTTATCGTCCATATACCAACCAAGCCCCATCTTCATAAAATCGGTGTATGTTACAGTAATTAGCTTTCTTTTCTCATTGTAAAAGGTGACGTTTTTATCTCCAAGACCAATAATAAAAGTATTTCCTTCAAACCCTCTCTTTTTCAGGATCGTTTGCAGTTTTTTGTCCTCCTATGAAGGATTAGAGATGCCTAGATTTAGCCCATTCACTTTTGTGTTGGGATGGGTATGCCACCAAAATGCTAAATCTGAGGTG